>Ga0307375_10000683_pt1 | contig 40604 bp, 36 predicted proteins | sample TR1MG_FD_202531 | JGI IMG/M metagenome (GOLD analysis project Ga0307375, IMG submission 202531) | Soil microbial communities from Risofladan, Vaasa, Finland - TR-1 | ecosystem: Environmental > Terrestrial > Soil > Coastal area > Acid sulfate soil | place: Finland: Risofladan, Vaasa | collected...
CTTCGCTGCGCTCAGACACGTACAATGATGATGAAGAGCTACACCGGGGAGATCCTTCGCTGCGCCAATGATGACACGTACAATGATGATGAAGAGCTACACCGGGGAGAACCTTCGCTGCGCTCAGACACGTACAATGATGATGAAGAGCTACACCGGGGAGATCCTTCGCTGCGCCAATGATGACACGTACAATGATGATGAAGAGCTACACCGGGGAGATCCTTCGCTGCGCTCAGGATGACATGCAATTTCTTAAGAGAGGGTAAGAAGCGGCGATCCGGGACAAATTTAAATTAAAAAACAATTTCAAATCCGGATCGCCGCTTCTTCCCCTTTACCCATAATAACAACTGTCATTCCGAATCCCGCGGCAGCGGGATGAGGAATCCCCCGGGTGGTATAATTTTCTACAGTAAAATCACTATTTGATTTTACTGAATGTTCTTCTAAGTAATACACAAACAATAAGTTGAATACTCCATTATTTTAACTGATACCATATTAACTTCACCTTCATATTGAAGTAAATTATAAAATGTGTCAAGTATAATTAGCAGGAGTTTTTACCTTGCCATCTGAATATAATTCATCCCATTTATTATTAAAACTGTTTATCAGATTTTCCTTTTTACTTCTGGAATATCCTTTTATCTGTTTTTCTCTTTTTATTGCTTCATCAATCTGATCGAATATTTCAAAATATACCAGCTTATCAATATTATATTTTTGTGTAAAACCTTTTATTAACTTCTTTCTGTGTTCGAAACATCTTCGTTCAAGATCGTTTGTTACGCCTGTGTATAACACATTATTATACCTGTTTGTTATGATGTAAACAAAATAAAGATGTATCCTTTCCATGATATATTTTGTTATGCAAGCGATGACAAATCAAAGATAAAAAAGAGTAGAAGAAATAATTTTATAATCAGAATAAGGGAGATATTTTATTTCAATATGCGTCTTAATTTTAACACAAGGGAACTTCTTCGCTACGCTAGCATATGATTATTTAGTAGAATAATATCAGATGTTGGGAGAACCACCGGGGAGATCCTTCGCTGCGCTCAGGATGACATGCAATTTCTTAAGAGAGGGGAAGAAGCGGCGATCCGGGACAAATTTCAATCAAAAAACAATTTCAAATCCGGATCGTCGCTTCTTCCCTTTTGCCCATAAAAAACAACTGTCATTCCGAATCCCGCGGCAGCGGGATGAGGAATCCCCCGGGTGTTCACAAACTTATTTAAAGTAATATTTTTGAGAAGTGATCAATACACCCTGAAACCGGAAAAAGAGCCAATAAAAGCAAATGACATAGGGAACCCTTGATTTTGATATACAGCAATATTTACATTATCATTTTGTGACAGTTTTAATGTAATATTTCCTGTATAAACCCCATTTGAAGAAACTGGATTAATTATAGTCTCATATTGATTACCATTTACTTCTAAAATTACTGAGAATCCCGATAAGAGTTTTAATGATACATTAAAAGCATAAATACCAGTATATGGCGTTTTAAAAAAAACCGAAGTATTACTGTAATAAGAACCATCAGAATAATAATTATCTGTCAGTACATCAAAATTCAAATCTGTAATTAGATCATCAGGAATATTGTATGAGCCATTTATTCCAGCCCTAAATGCAACTTTGTTATCAATTGTAACACTATTCCCTCCTGATATCTGCAGGGTCTTTGTATTGGATGTCTCGGAGTAGGTCAGAGTCTGGTTATCAGTATTGTCCTTATAAGCAGCCAGGCTGACACTATTAGAACCTGATATTGAGAGATTGTCACTTGCCAATGATAATGATTGTATCTCATTTGTTGGATTTGCATCAGCATCATCTTTCAGTGAGGAAAGATCAGCAGAGGCGCTGTTGGTAAGTGACAGGATTTTGCTGGAGGGATCAAATGATAGTGCCTGGATCTCATTTGTTGAGCTCGCATCGTCATCATTCTTAAGTTCAGAAAGGCTTATTGAGGATGATGTTCCGGTAATCCCAATAATTCTTGTATCGGGATCATATGTTAAGTTCTGTCGGTATGGCGAAAGATCCCATTCAGTTGCATTCGGATTGTTTGTCACTTTAAGCTTATCTGAATTAAGGGTGAGGTCCTGAATCTCATTGGCAGGATCACCATCCTTTTCAATATTTGATATTTTAACCTGATTCCCGCCTGATATAGCAAGGTAATCTGATCCGTCTACATTCACAACCGAAAGTGTCTGATCATCGGTGGCTGGATCGCCGGGATCACCCTTTGCTCCAGTGAGCCCCTGTGGTCCTGTATCACCTTTTAGTCCGGCTGGTCCCTGTAAACCCTGTGGCCCCTGAATACCTGGGTCACCCTTCGGGCCTGCAGGCCCTGGCTCAAGGGACTTAGAAGCATATAGAGCATACGGAACAGCCATGAACTGCATTGTTCCCATATCAATAAAACTGCTCTCAAACTTAACCTCAACTTTCAGGTAATGATATGAATCAGCCCACTGCACCTCTGCAAAACTGCTGCAGATACCACCTATCGGAATTCCTTTGCCAATTACAAGTGAGAAAACACCATATTTTGAAGTTATTACATCTGAATGAAGTTCCTGGTAAATAAGAGTTCCAAGAGGATTCTGTGCTATAATTGAAAACCTTACATCAATATCGGTATTGGCAAGCTCCTTGCCATAACTATCGCGTGCAACAGCCTGGTAATTAATGCCTGCAGGTACACCAGCCTGGCCAAAACTGTTCCTTATGACTAACATAAGAACAAAAACAGAAAAGAAGAATTTAATATTCCTCATCATGGCTTCTATCTTTACAGTTTTTCTATTTTAAATACCCTGTTTATTAAACCATCCGTACTTTTTATCCTGATTAAAAATAGTCCCCTGCTGTATTTCTCAACTGAGAAATGCTGGCAAAACCAGTACTGATCTTTAAATTCAAATTTTTCTGATCGGATTATTGTTCCGGAAATATTAATAAAATCTATAAGAAAAGTCCTTGTGCCATTACCAAACATCTCAATGTTAACAAAATCGAAGACAGGGTTTGGATATACTTTAATACCGTTGCCTGGTGGTAGATTCTCATTTACCATCTTGATTCCCGGCTGCTGAAATCCCTGGGTAAAAACATACTCAGTACAGCCTATAACTTCAACTGCAGCTTCGCCAACTGTCTGAGAATAATGCACTTTAGTCGATGATTGCAACCCTGCCATGGGTACAATAACCTGGTTTGACAAACCCTGGGAAAAGAGATTTGTTCCCGCTCCTACTAGCAGCAAATACCCAAAAATTCTAATTTTCAAATACATATGTCAATCCGCGCAGTGTCAAAAATAAATAATTTTTTGACAAATCAACGTTTTTTGGTGACGAACTGCATTATTTTTTGTCTGAAAGGCCAATTCCTTATATTTTTAACATGGGATATAATCGTAAAGTCTGGTATATAATTTAGTTAATTTACAATGATATTTTACCCTTAAGTTAAAGGATGCTCAAGTCGTACATGTACCATAATCTTACTGAGGCCGGTTGTGATGAAGCTGGCAGAGGATCGCTCGCCGGCCCGGTTGTTGCAGCAGCTGTCATACTCCCAAAGAATTTCAGACATCCTGTACTGAATGATTCGAAGCAACTCAGTGCCAGAACCAGGGAAACACTCAGGAAAGAGATTACAGAATCAGCAGTAGCATGGAAAGTAGCATTTGTTGATAATAATCAAATTGACGACATGAATATTCTCAGAGCATCGGTTAAAGCGATGCATCTGGCTCTCGACGGACTGGATAAAATTCCCGGGTTTATTCTGGTTGACGGCAATAGCTTCTATCCATATAAAAATATAAATCATAAGTGTGTCATAAAAGGGGACTCAATATATTTCTCAATTGCAGCAGCATCGGTATTGGCAAAGACATTCCGGGATGAGTATATGAAAAAAATCCACGAAGAATTCCCTCAGTATGGATGGGATAATAACAAGGGCTATGGAACTGCCAAACATCGTGAAGCATTAGTAAAATATGGAATAACACCGTATCATCGTAAGTCTTTTACACTTATTGATACTCAGATGTATTTAGATTTTTAATGTCCCTTTCCAATTTTAAAATTATATTTACCGCTCATTTTAAATCCATAAAAAGAAGTTCAACAATATGAAAAAACTATTCATTATTTCAGTTATCTGCATACTGAGTGTGGAATTTACTGCGAGGGCCGATGAAGGAATGTGGCTCCTGCCACTTATCGAGAAGATGAACATCGGCAAAATGACCGAACTGGGCCTTAAACTTTCCGCTGAGGATATTTACAGTCTGAACAAGGCAAGCGTGAAGGATGCCATAGTAATTTTCGGAGGAGGTTGTACAGGTGAAATAGTCTCTTCACAGGGACTCATACTTACAAATCACCATTGCGGTTATGGATCAATTCAGTCGCACAGTACAATTGATCATGATTACCTGAAAGACGGATTCTGGGCAATGTCGAAAGATGAAGAGCTGCCTAATCCAAATCTCGCGGTAACTTTCCTTGTCAGTATTGAGGATGTAACAACGCAGGTACTTGCTGATCTTAATCCCCGAATGAGCGAAACAGAGAGAACAGCAGCGGTAAATGAGGCAAGAAAAAAGATTGAAGCAAAAGCTGCAGAAGGAAACAACTACAGAACCCTTGTAAGCAGTTTCTATGGAGGCAATTATTACTACCTGCTTGTATATGAAAGATATAATGATGTTAGACTGGTTGGAGCTCCTTCTTCATCAATCGGAAAATTCGGTTCTGATACAGATAACTGGGAGTGGCCACGTCATACAGGCGACTTCAGCGTATTTCGAGTTTATGCCGGTCCTGATGGCAAACCTGCTTCATATTCAAAAAATAATGTTCCCCTTCAACCAAAGCACTACCTTCCTGTTTCAATCAAGGAGAGAAACGAAGGAGATTTTGCAATGATTCTCGGTTATCCCGGAAGAACCAGCAGATTTTTTACTTCGTATGAGGTAAATGAACAGCTTCAGATTGTACACCCTGTAAGGATTAAGGTCCGAGGCATTAAGCAGGATATCTGGATGAATGATATGAAAGCTGATCCAAAAGTTAACATCCAGTATTCTGCAAAATACTTCGGTTCATCCAACTACTGGAAATATTCCATAGGTCAGAAAAGAGGACTTGAGAGGCTGAATGTAAAAGCCAAAAAAGAGGCCGTAGAGCAGCAGTTCAATAAGTGGATCTCAGAGAACAGTGACCAGAAGGAAAAATATGGTGAAGCATTAAACCTCATTAAATCAGCTATTGATGGACGTGCAGAATATTTTAAAGCACTTTCGTATGCTTCTGAATGTCTCCAGGGTTCTGAAATCTTCTCAATGAACCGCGGTGTTTCAGAACTGGTTACTGCACTACAATCTGTTGACAAACAGAAAACTGATGAAGCTATTGAACAGATAAAAAACAATGCATCAAGGTTTTACAAAGATTATAATGCATCAACCGATAATAAATCGGTGAAAGCTATGCTTAAGCTGTACAGGGAAGATGTCCCTGCCAAATTTCACCCAGATTTCTATACTAATGTGATTGACAAGAAGTTCAAAGGTGACATTGACAAGTTTGTTGATGATCTCTTTGCAAGAACAATATTCTCGAGTGAAGAGAAACTTAATTCGTTCCTCAGCAAACCTGCACTTAAAATAATCGAGAAAGATCCTGTTTACCTTACATCCACTTCATACAATAAAACTGCCGGAGAAGTCTCAAAAAAAACATATGAATTTGAGGATGCTATAATGCAGGGCAGAAGGATATGGATAGCCGCACTGATGGAGATGTCGCCCGAAAAGGTGAAATATCCCGATGCCAACTCAACAATAAGGCTTTCTTATGGTACCGTTAAGGATTATGACCCGAGGGACGGTGTAACATATAAATATTACACAACCCTTGAAGGAGTTATGGAAAAATACAAGCCTGGAGATTATGAGTTTGACCTCCCCAAAAAGCTTATAGATCTTTATTCCGGGAAAGAATATGGAAGATATGGTTCATCAAAAGGATATATGCCTGTTTGCTTTCTTACCACCAACGACATTACCGGAGGTAACTCGGGCAGCCCGGTTATGAATGGCAATGGGGAACTTATCGGACTGGCATTCGATGGCAACTGGGAATCGATGAGCGGTGATATCGCTTATGAACCTGAACTCCAGAGAACAATTGTTGTAGATATCCGCTATGTTCTCTGGGTGATGGATATTTATGCCGGTGCAGGTCACCTGGTTGATGAAATGACAATAAGACAGTAAAAAATTACATATTCATCTTCTTTAATTTCCCTTCTTCCCGATAGCTGTCGGAAAGAAGGGAAATTTCATTTTTTGTAAGTAACTTTGCAAAAAATTTTATCCATGCATTTAAGCCTGATAGAGATCATTGCTGCATTTATGGTACTCTTCGCAATTATTGATATTCCCGGATCAATCCCAATATTAATTGATATTAAATCAAAATCAGGTGATATCAAATCTGCCAAGGTGACCCTGGTATCATTTTCTATCCTGGTAGCATTCCTTATTATCGGAAGTCCACTCCTCGGAATTTTCGGGATTGATGTTTCATCATTCGCCATTGCCGGTTCCTTCATTATTTTCCTTATTGCCATGGAGATGATTCTCGGAATCGAACTCTTTCATCATGATTCACAAGGCTCAGGATCAATCTTTCCGATTGCTTTTCCTCTTATTGCAGGAGCAGGATCCATAACAACTATCCTTTCGCTGAAAGCTGAATACCAGACAATTAACATTTTTATCGCACTGATTCTCAACATGGGGGTTATTTATCTTGTACTAAGGTTAACTACAATATTTGAAAAGTTCTTAGGTGCAAGCGGATTACAGATCCTCAAAAAGGTATTTGGAGTTATTCTGCTCTCAATAGCAATCAAGCTTTTTCTTACTAATACAGGTATAGTCCTTCCTCATGCCAGGTGAAATTACCATTTACACTGATGGTGCCGCCAGCGGTAATCCGGGCCCTGGAGGATACGGGGTTGTAATGATTTACGGCAGTCACAGGCTTGAGAAATCGGAAGGATTCAGGCTTACCACCAACAACAGGATGGAGCTTATGGCTGTGATTATCGGACTGGAAGCACTTAAAATACCAGGCAGCAGGGTGGTTATATATACCGATTCGAAATATGTAACTGATGCAGTTACAAAGGATTGGGTATTCCAGTGGGAGTCAAAAGCTTTCAGAAAAAAGAAGAATCCTGATCTCTGGATAAGATTTCTGAATGTTTACCGAAAGCATAATGTACGATTTGTATGGATAAAGGGACATTCAAACAATATTGAAAATGAGAGATGTGACAAACTGGCTGTTGATGCTTATCAGAATCTTCAACTGAATGATGACACGGGATATATTTCTGAATCGAAGGAAGGAACTCTGCTATGACTTCTTTATTTCTTCAAGTTTTATTTGCTTTTATAAAAGTTTTGCACAACTTTGTAAAAACCACACCTTTATGGATAAATTAATTATTAACCCTTCTCCTTCAATCCCGGAGATAGTTTTATCTCTCGAAGAAGATATCTACTATATAAGGGGAACCTCAAGGCCTGAAGATGTCAGAGCAATTTATTATCCGGTAATTGAATGGATTAAAAGCCTGAGCGAAAGATTATTATCAGGAGAGATAACTAAATATACCAAAGAAAATCCTTTAAGGTTTCAGATTGATCTGTACTATTTCAATTCGTCATCTGCAAAGTTCCTTTACGATATCTTTCTGGAATTAAAGCATGCACAATCAGGAACCTGCTATTTAGTTGTTGAATGGTACTATGAGGAAGAGGATACTGACCTTCTTGAGGCCGGAAAAGACATTGCTTTACTGGCAGAAATGGAGTTTAAATTTATACCAAAAAAAGGAACTTCGGCAGAATGAGGGGTCAGCAGGAGCTTTACGAAGTTTTAAAATCCCTCGGAATTCACTACGAATATCACGAACATCCTCCTGTTGCAACTATTGAGGATGCAGTAACTCACTGGAAAGATTATAAAGCAGGAAGGTGCAAAAACATCTTTCTCCGCAATCATAAGGGCAACAGGCACTACCTTGTAATCCTTGAACATCTTGCCCAGCTTAATATAAAGGATCTTGAACAGCGCCTGAAGCAGGGAAAACTGACCTTTGCCTCTGACCAGCGGCTTATGAAGTATTTTGGAGTTCTGCCAGGCTCAGTATCACCATTCGGAATCATAAATGATAAAGAAAACCATGTTCACCTGTTTATAGATGCAAATCTGCTCAGCTTCGAAAGACTTGCCTTTCATCCTAATTTAAATACAGCCACACTGGTTATTTCAAAAAATGATCTTATCTCTTTCCTTAACTTTTCAGGCAATACCTACGAATTTTTGACTCTTTATGATTAGGGTATTGCCCGAATTAACTGTCTTATATTTAGCGCATTTTAATTAAAATTGTAAAAATTATTTCCTCGTTGCATCAAATCCGGTCAGAATTCGTCTTTGATGATAAACAGGAAACCTTGAATCTTAAATGAAAAAAGAATTTTTAACAAGTATTTTAGCTCTTTTTGTATTACTGGCCGCATCGGGTCAGACATCTGAAAAAAAACAATACAAGGCTGAACAAATAACAGTTGCTCCGGTTATTAACGGGATCCTTGATGAGGATATATGGCAGGGAGGTTATTGGGTTGATGATTTCACGCAAAATGAACCATATAATGGTGCCAGAGCTACACAGAGAACAGAATTCAAGATAGTATTTGACAATGATAATCTTTATGTTGGTGTTAAGGCTTATGATACCAGCCCTGACAGTATCGTTAACAGATTAACAAGACGTGACCATCCTGACGGTGACCTGGTGGCAATAATAGTTGACAGTTATCATGATCTGCGGACCGGCTTTGTCTTTGGGATAAGCTCTGCCGGGGTCAAATATGATTTCATGATGACTAATGACGGACAAAATGAGGATAAATCATGGGATCCTAACTGGTGGTCGAAAACTACAATAAACAGTGACGGATGGATAGCCGAGATGAAAATTCCCTTCAGCCAGGTACGGTTTGAGGATAATTCAGGAGATGTATGGGGTCTTGAAATGGCAAGGGTTCTATACAGGAAACAGGAGACTACCTTCTGGCAGCATATTCCAAAGGATGCTCCGGGAATGGTACATCTCTTTGGTGAGATGAAAGGACTTGAACAGATCAAACCAAGAAAGATTTTCGATGTAACTCCATATACAGTTGCACGAACTGAAAAATTCGAGGCAGACCCTGAAAATCCATTTCTTGCAAACGGTAAAAAATCAGGGCTGAATGCAGGTATCGATGCCAAAATCGGGGTAACAAATAATCTTACAATGGATCTTACTGTAAATCCTGACTTCGGTCAGGTTGAAGCTGACCCATCGCAGGTAAACCTGACAGCCTATGAAACATTTTTTGAAGAAAAACGTCCCTTTTTCATAGAAGGAAATAATATCACGAATTTTGCACTCGGTATCGGAGATGGAGGAATTGGAAATGACAACCTTTTCTATTCAAGGAGGATAGGAAGAAGGCCCCAGGGTTATCCTGATCTTCAGGATGGATGGAATACTGATGTTCCTACAAATACAAATATCCTTGGTGCAGCCAAGCTAACCGGAAAAACACAGGACGGACTTTCAGTAGGTTTTGTTGAAGCCCTCACTGCAGAAGAACAGGCAGAGATTGACACAGTTGGAGGCAGAAAATATGAAACGGTTGAACCTCTGACAAACTACCTTGTTGGAAGAGTGCAAAAAGACTTCAAAGAGGGTAATACCATTATCGGGGGTATATTCTCCTCAACAAACAGGAACCTTGATAAAAATCTGAGTCAGTATCTTCATAAAGCTGCTTATACAGGAGGAGCCGATTTCACCCAATACTTCAAGAATAAAAACTGGATGTTCAATCTCAATTCCGCATTCAGTCTTGTCCAGGGATCGGAAGAAGCACTGCTGAGAACACAGACATCTTCAGCAAGATACTACCAGCGACCTGATAACACCCATACTGTCCTTGATTCAAGCAGGACAGCCCTTGGCGGATCGGGAGGAAGAATGCAGGTGATGAAGCTTAACGGACACTGGAACTTCTTGCTTGCTTCCATATGGAAATCACCAGGATTTGAAACAAACGACCTTGGTTATATCCGTGAAGCTGACCAGATACTTAATCTTTTCTGGGCCGGATACAACCAGTGGGAACCAAAAGGAATTTACAGACGATACAATATAAATGGTGATTTCTACCATGTCACAAATTTCGGAGGTGAGAAACTGGGCTATGGATTAGAATATAACGGCAATATTGGATTCAAAAATTACTGGCATGCCTGGGCAGGAGGAGGTTTGCAGACTGCAGGTCTTGAGACAAGTCTTTTGCGCGGAGGGCCCTCTATTAAAACACCAGGTAACTTCAGAACCCATATGGGATTTGAAACGGATGAAAGAAAAAAGGTAGTTCTGAATGTTTTTGGAAATATTAACAAAGGCTTTGAAAATTACTCAAACAGCATTTACAGTGAAATTGACCTTACCTTCAAGCCCACAAATTACCTGTCCCTATCTTTGAACCCGGGAATAAGAAAATCCTTTTCCGAACTTCAATACGTTGATTACAAAGAATATAATGGCACTGACAGATATGTATTTGCCAGCATAGACCAGAGGACAATAAATACATCATTCCGTATCAACCTGAATCTCAGCCCCGATCTGACACTTCAGTACTGGGGACAGCCTTTTATTGCTACAGGAAAATATTACGACTACAAATATGTTACTGATCCTCTTGCTGATAAATATGGTGACAGGTTCGCTTTATATTCCGGAGATCAGCTAAACACAAATGATGAAGGTTTTGATGTAGATGAAGATAGGGATGGAATCAATGATTACTTAATAGAGTACAGTGATTTCAATTTCAAGGAGTTCCTCTCAAACCTTGTAGTAAGATGGGAATATAATCCGGGTTCGTCTGTGTACCTGGTATGGAGCCAGACGAGGAATAAATATGATACAACAGGTGATCTTAATGTCATTGATGACCTCGGCGACCTTTTCGACAGCACTGCCGATAAACCGCATAATGTTTTCCTTATTAAATTCAGTTACAGATTCGGTATAAGATAGTCCGGCCACTGTCCAGCCTTTGGTTGGACAACCCCAAAGGCTCCCGCCAGAAGGACAATTTTTTTCTGGCCCGGGGGGATCCCCGATAATTAATACAATGAACATTGATTATTTGAATATTGTTTATTCCTTTGGACATTCTTAAGATCTGAAACCTATTACCTTAAAACATGAGAACTCTTTCCATTCTGATTTTCTTATGTGTGACATTTGTCACACATTCCCAGGACAAGCCGGCCTACAGGATATTCACTGGTGAAGGCAAAAAAACTGATTACCAGGAGATGCTTAAACAGGCTCTGAAAGCTGATGTTGTTTTTTTCGGGGAATTACATGACAACCCTGTTGCCCACTGGCTCGAACTGGAATTGACAAAAGATATCCATAATGAAAAGGGCAGCAACCTTCTCCTTGCGGCAGAAATGTTTGAGACCGATAACCAGCTGATAATTGATGAATATTTCAGTGACATTATAAAAGAATCCTCATTTGAGAACGAAGTACGTTTATGGAAGAACTATGGAACTGATTATAAACCGCTCCTGTCATTTGCTAAAAAGAATAACCTGAAATTTATTGCTTCAAATATTCCCCGGAGATATGCCGCCGTTGTTTCCTCAGGAGGATTTGAGGCTCTACAGAAAATTTCTGATGAGGGTAAGAAATATATAGCACCGCAGCCTGTTGATTATGATCCTGAACTTGCCTGCTACAAGAATATGCTGTCGATGGATATGGGTCCCAAGGGTCCAGATCCTGAAAACTTCCCCAAGGCACAGGCTATAAAGGATGCCACAATGGCAAATTCAATTGTAAAATACCGGCAGCCTGGAGAATTGGTCATTCATTATAACGGCAGCTATCACTCCGATAACCACCAGGGTATAATCTGGTACCTGAATAAATACAGTCCGTCAACAAAAACTGTGACTATTACTGCAGTCATGCAGGATGAAGTCAGCAAAATGAATGATGAAAGCAAAAAAGTTGCTGATTTTGTAATAGTAATACCGTCATCAATGACGAGGACATATAAATAAAGGCTGATGGCTTAGGGCAGGAGGCAGAAGGAAATATACATTAAGAATCCCCTCATGGGAGAGCTTGCCCCGCCCAGGTGGGGGGTAAGGGGTGGGTTAAATTCCAACCAAATTTCTCAGGACATCCATATCATCTTATCCTGAAAGTATGTGTATATTTTATCAGAAAGGTCCTCTGGCTGCTGACAGGCAGTACCGGGATGTAATCATCTCTTGATGAATTAAGAAAATCATTATATACCAGATATAAATCATTGCCCTCCTTGGGATTGAATCTGAATCTGGCGTTCCAGATCACTTTATCTATCAGGTTATTGTACTGGATAAAACTTGAAGCCGATAGTGACGTTGAATACATATATAGTACCTTAACCATGAACAGATGAGAGAGAAACCGCTGGTCTCTTTCTTTAAAGTCTATTTCATTAATCCCATAGCCTAAACTTACATTCCAGCTACCACCCAGTTTAAGAGAAGGACTTATATTAAATGAATTTATCCAGCCATTATAATATCGCCCGGTTAAATAATACGAGCTCAAATATCCTAAATTATATGATGGTGACAGATAAGAAATCTGAAAGTCGCTGAATGAATAACTCCCTTCAGGAACATATATGTCATCTGAAAGATAAAATGTATCGATATCATTTTCCATCGATAATGATGTACTGAAGATAAACTCATGGTTCTTCTTTGTCAGTATTGAGTAGGCTGGCTTAATTTTTACCGATTCTGCAACATTGTCTTTATTTCTTAAATAGGTATATGCATCGATGCTAAACTTATGCTGATTAAGAAATTTTGATTTGGCTCCCGGGATGAAACCATATGACAGAATTGTACCATAACGACTGAAATCACTCCTGTATTCAAAACCAAGAGCAGGATTGAAACTCTCACCTGACCTGGTATAATTCAGATCATAGGCAAATCCTTCATATGTTCGCCGTTCCCACTGGAGAAAGATCTTTGACAGATCACCAAAACCAGTTCCGGATTCAAGACCAGATTCTGTTGTAGAGGCAAGAGCAAAGTTTAGATAGTCATTCCCAAAAACATTTATAATACCGTCAGTTCCATAACTGAAATTATACTGTCCATCACCATCAACTTTTGATGTAAATAATCCTCCTATATATGAATTTGAGTTTACCGGTATTTTGCGACGCAATCTGGCAACTGAATTGTTATATGATGATAAGAGCTTTTCTCCTGTATTTTCATCTTTCAAATAACCTGTCTGAAGAGTCATTAACCCAATATCCCACAGACCAGCTCGGCCAGTAAGGCGGCCGCCACCCCAGATTGGAACCATTTGATCTTCATAAAGGCCTATTGTGCGACTGTAAAAGAGCTGACCCGTTTTTCCAAATTTAAAATCAAAAATACTTGAACGTTCAAGGAAAAATTGCCTTTTTTCAGGAAAAAACAGAGAAAAGCGGGTAAGATTAATCTGCTGGTCATCAGCTTCAACCTGTGCAAAGTCAGTATTTACAGTCAAGTCCAGAGTCATGCTTTTCGATAACCCAACCTTAACATCCATCCCAGCCTGCCTCTCCCAGTCAGTTTTAGCTTTATAAGAATTCCCGGCTTCATTGAGAAAAGATTGCTGTTCCACTCCTCCAAGAAGGTAAGGTGAGAAATACAGCGGATTCACACTTTCTACTCCTGAAATCTCAATATCTTCAAACTGAGAAGGTTTGGTAAAACTCCAGAATCCCCATTCGTTAGAGGTTTTGGGGTAAATATCCATCTCGGCAAATCTGGAAATATGGCGTATAAAATTTATACCCATTCTCGCTTTCCCATCCCTTGAATAATACCTTATGCTGGAGAGAGGTATGCGTATCTCTGCAAACCAGCCCTGGTTATTTTTTGAGACTTTAACATCCCACAAAGTATTCCAATCGGGTTGCATCGGAAAACCAGACTGCCCGTCATTGAATATCTGTCCATCAAATCTCAGACCTGCAGGGGTAGTGTAGAAAAACATTGCATTTTCATTATCATTATAGGTGTCGATAGCAATGCCGAAAAAATCATTGGTCCCTTCTGTTTCATCACGCTTTTTGCTACTTGCCCGTATTTTGTCAGGCTCAGTATCATACATATATCCGGCAACAAAAATATATTTATCAGTATACCCTATTTTTGCTTCGCTTTTCTGTGACGGAGCTCCGCCTGAAACCGGATTTAGCATAAATAACTCTCTGGTAGTCAATGGCTCCCATGCTGACTCAAAGGGAAGACCATCAAGTACCGGCTCTTCTGCCAATTTTTGGATTACGCTTAATGACTGGGAAAATGACGATAAAGAGAGAGCCAGAAAGGTGCACAGGCAGATAAGCGACATAGAATAATTCCTCAACATTGAGTAGTGTTCTGATATCAGTAAAAACTATTAGAAATAATTTTTATCTGGGAGATCCTTTGCAATAACCTCATTTAAAAAAGGTTATTAAGTGGATATTCCTAAAAAATATGAATCCACGGTTATTTTGCCTCTGAAATTTTCTCAATTTCAGCAAACATTGCTTTAAAACACTTTACAGCACTGTTTGCTGAAGTATCAGGCCTTCTGCCATAGTAACTGTCGAGAAATGACCGTGCCCCGGACCATACTGTTTGAAGCATTCCCTGGTAATGGTTTTTCATCACCGGATTGGCATTTTCTCTCCATCTAACCATATCCTGAACTTGTAAAACAGCAACACCCGGTATTCTGTAAGGGCATGTTACCACATCGATTTCTTTCATGGCAAAATATACAGGGGTTTGTTCAGGCCGGTTATAATGCCAGTCACATATCATTACATCTTTTGGTATCATATCGACAGCTCTGCATGTATTATTGTAGCTTGCAGACCATTCTCCCATTCCTGTTGCCTTTCCGTCTATAAGCCTGTCTCCCCAAATCCACAAACGCCTCCCTTTGTCTGACAGATGATCGCGTAAAACGCGTACTTCTCCTGCAAACAATTCAGCTTTGTCCCTGCCCCCGCACCTGGGACACTGCTTCTCCCCTATATAAAACACTTCATCCAGACCGGCATGGAAAGCATCGGCTTCAAATGCCTCACAGATTTCATCCATTACTGCAAAAACCACCTTATGAACATCTGGATGCAAAGGACAATAGCTTTTGCAATATAAACCGTCCTGATTCGGCCACACGTATTTCTCTGGCATTTTAACCTTAGGTGTCTCATCGAACTCAGGATAAACTTCAAGTAACTTTCCAATATTACCTGCCCACGACTGATGTCCAAGCAGGTTTATCTGTGGTATGATATTAATATTATTCTTTTTGCAAACAGCAACAAGTTTCTTTACATCCTTCTTAGAAAGTGCTGTTGAATCTCTCAGTTCCGGATGACTTTCAAACTGATAGCTATAATCCACTCTGAGGATCAGGGTATTTACAGATCTGGGTGCAAGTTCTTCATTTATAAACTTTACAAATTCATCCACATCACCAGGTTGCGGTGCGGAAATGCAGAAACCTCTTACAGGCAGAATTGAGTCAATACGCCCCGAAGAATTGTTTTGTCCCTTGCTTACTGATGTAAAAGCTGTTAACATAATAGTCAGGATGGTGATAAAGGTTTTTTTCATTGGTATTAATTTTAGATGATTCTATATAAAAACCATAAATTGCTATCCCAAATTTATGTTTTTATTTCCATTAAGCTGTTTTTACAAACTGTATTACATTACAGTTTCTTGTCAGATAAGTTAATTGTCCTTAATTTCGTGCTGATCTTCCAACCAATGATAGACTTTAGATTTGTTGAACCAGAACAGTCCAGATGAAAAAAAACATCAGATATATTCTCATCATACTTTTTTACCTTCATGTCATATCCGGATATTCCCAGGCCCCTTTCAACCGTGGAGTTAATCTCACCACCTGGTTCCAGGTATCCAATCCGCGGCAGATCCAGTTTACAAAATACACCTATAAGGATATCCAGAATATAAAAAGTCTTGGATGCGATGTCATCAGGCTGCCGGTCAATATGCACAGCATGACATCAGGAGCGCCTTCTTTTACTCTCGATCCTGTTTATGTTGCATTCCTGGATTCAATAGTAAAATGGTGTGAAAAAGAGGAGTTATACATCATGATAGATAATCACAGCTTTGATCCTGCTGTAAATACAACTCCTGATATAGAAGATATCCTGACAAAAGTCTGGGTCCAGACCGCATCATATTTTAAGGACAGATCAGCTTATATTCTTTATGAGATACTGAATGAACCTCACGGAATAAGTACATCAGATTGGGGTTCTATCCAGGTACGCGTTATCAAGGCAATCAGGGAGAAGGATACAAAACATACAATAGTTATCGGAGGTTCTGGTTATAATTCATACAACGAACTCTCTAACCTTCCAGTATACAATGATGCCAATCTGCTTTATACATTCCATTTCTATGATCCGTTCGTATTCACACACCAGGGAGCTTCATGGAACACACCGTCAATGGTACCTCTTGCTGGAGTTCCTTTTCCCTATGATGCTATAAAGATGCCATCATGTCCGGTAAGTCTTAAAGGATCATGGATTGAATCAGGTCTTAATAATTACAGTACAGACGGAACAGTAGCTGCCGTTAAACAACTTATAGATATTGCCCTGAAATTCAGGAATGCAAGAAAGGTTAACCTTTTTTGTGGTGAATTCGGAGTTTATATACCAAACAGCCCTGCTGCTGACAGAATTTTCTGGTACGATGAAGTGAGAAAATATTTTGAGCAGAATGATATCCCCTGGACAATCTGGGATTACCAGGGTGGTTTCGGACTTTTTAATAAGGGATCGAATGAATTATTTGATCACGATCTCAACTTACCTCTGCTTCAAGCCCTTGGATTAAATACCCCCGAACAGACACCATTTGCTATAACTCCCGATGAGCAGGGATTTATGATATATTCTGATTACACAGGCCCCCGTATTTCAGATGCAAGTGGCAGTGCAGGAATTATTGATTTCTATTCTTCTGACCTTCCAAATAATGGCATTTATTGCATCTCCTGGGACAGCTTCAGGCAGTACCAGGCCCTTTCGTTCGATTTCAAACCCGACAAAGATCTGTCACTACTTAACGACAGAGGATATGCAATAGATTTTATGGTGCGGGGCAACCATCCTGAAATAAGCTTTGAAGTCAGATTTATTGACAATGTGTCGGAGGTGCAGGATGACAAACCATGGAGAATGTCAAAAATGGTTGACAAAACAATGGTACAGTGGGACCGAAGGTGGCATAATGTCCATATTCCTTTCAGCGAGATGCAAGAAAGCGGGGCCTGGCACAATGAAACCTGGTATAATCCGGAAGGCAAATTCGACTGGTCAGCTGTTGACAGGTTTCAAATATCAATTGAACATACCGGCACTTTTATGCAGAACATATGGTTTGATAATATCGCTATCACTGACCAGGACACAGCTGTAGTGAGGGAAATCGGGCCGCTTGGAATTAATGACAACATTCTGCCAGGATCTCTAAAAATAAGGGCATGGCCAAATCCTGCAAAAGAGTCTGTCACTGTTTCATACATGCTCAGTGAAGAAAGCAAAGTTACTGTTTCACTTATATCACTCACCGGTAAAAAAATAAGGGATCTGAATAGTGAATATCAGTCCCCCGGCATACATGAATCAATATGGGATCTGAAGGATGAAAATGGCAACACAGTTCCCGCTGGAGTGTACCTTTGCCTGATATCAACGCCTTTTCATGTAACTGTCTGTAAAATTCTTAAATTATAAAACTCTGCTTCTAACGAATAAAAAAATTTTTACCTTTAAACGCCTGAAAGAGTTATTTTCTAAATATTAAGTTAATGAGTAAGACTAACATAATCAATCCGTTACTGACACTAACAATGCTGATTTTATTAGCCACATCATGTGGACAAACAGATAAAGAAACTGTTCTCAGGATAAGCAATCCTTTTGAGGATGCGTTATTTCCTCCTGAATTTCCGGCTCCGGCTTTTGACTGGTGGAGTCTGAAACAGGAGAGAAATATCAGCTATGACGTAACCTTATCAACTGCTAACAAAAAATTGTCATATAGTGCCACGGTAAATAAACCATTATGGACCCCGCGGGAATCAGCCTGGGACAGTATTAAAATTTCCTCAGAAGGTGGAAAAATTCTTTTTTCAGTTAAAAGAACCGGGAGTGAAGAGAAAGCTTCAGGAATATCTTTCAGTGTGAGCAGCGACTCAGTGGGAGCTCCTGTACTGTTCAGGCAGATGCCAATACCATTCCTTTTTGCCGAAAGGAATCTCGACTCAATGAACTTTGTACTCATTGACTTCGGTAGCAAGCAGAAACCACATGTTGCAATGAAAGGTTTCCCGGTATGCGGTAACTGCCATTCCCTTTCAATGGATGGCAGTACGCTCGGTCTCGACCTTGATGCAGGTTTACGAGACAAGGGAGGCTATTTTGTTACCCGTATTGAAGATACTGTTCTCTTTAACATTGATAAATATAACTCCTGGTCGAAGCTTGAGAAAAGAAGGACTTTCGGTCTTTTTTCCAAAATATCTCCCGATGGCAGGTTTCTTGTAACAACCGTGAAAGACCGTGTGGTTATGAAGAATTTCCCCCTCGGAGGAACAATGGAAGAACTTAAATATTCTCAGCTTTTCTTCCCGGTTAACGGACATCTGGCAATATATGATCTTCAGACAAAAGTGTTGAAGGAGCTGCCCGGAGCCAACCTTGAGGAGTATGTTCAGTCAAATGCCATATGGACACCTGACGGAAAAAATATTATTTTCTGCAGGGCTGAGGCACTCCCAAGAGAGGGCAGAATTCATGAAATTGATATCAAGGATACAGCCCTGGTAAACCAGTATGTAAGGAGAGAAAAAAAGGTTAAGTATGATCTATTCATAATCCCGTTCAATGATGGTAACGGAGGTGAGGCAAAACCAATAAAAGGAGCATCGGATAATGGTATGAGCAACTATTTCCCGGCAGTATCCCCGGATGGCAAATGGCTTTCATTTTGCCATGCAGAGAGCTTTATGCTTCTTCAGCCTGACAGCCGTCTCAATATTATCCCCCTCGAAGGAGGCAAAGCGAGGATGCTGAAATCCAATTTCAAATCAATGAATTCATGGCATGCCTGGTCACCGAACAGCAAATGGATGGTGTTTGTCTCAAAGATATACGGACCTTATACCGATATGTTCCTCACGCATATTGATGAAAAAGGGGAAGCTTCTGTACCTGTACTTGTAGAGAAGGCAAGAGTACCTTATACTGTAGTTAACTATCCTGAGTTTGTAAACAGCAGACCAGACAGGACGTTTGTTATGAAATATGATTTTGTTGAAATAGCACATATTTTTAAAGCTGCCAAGGCTGGTTATTATGATAAGGCAAAAGAGCTTTATTATAAATATGAGAAACAGAACCCTTATCTTTTCAAACAGGATTGTGAGGATCTGGCTCTGATGCTAAGGATTATTGGATTGCCTGAGGAGGCTAAGAAATACGATGAACTGGCAAAAGTAACCATTGATACTGAGGTCTTTAAGGAACCTCATAACTAATCCAAAAAGAAAGAGGCTGTAGAAGGTTTCTTTTATTTGAGGTCGGTGGAGTATTTGCTGATCTTGCCGTCATAAGTTATTGTGTATGTTGTATCATCATAAAAAACCTGATAGTGTGTTTTAATTGTAAAGGTGAAATAACCAGTATACTTTCCTAAATAGTCTGCATTATCCTTCTGACAGCCAAAAATGATAACTATTAAGAAAAACAGGATAAGCAATATTCTTCCAGTATTTCTTTTCATATCTCAAAATTAGTAAAAAGGACTATGCATATCAATAAGAAAGTGCCTGGAATGTCTATGAAAGTTTTTGAATATGAACTGCAGAGGCCGAGATTTGTGTTTATTTGCAATTATTTGAAAGTGGCCAAATACATGGATATTATATAAATTTTATATTTGACTTGTGTTCTATTATTTACTAATTTTCATAGAGTCATAATTACCTTGTATTGAAACAAACTATCACAGAACTAAGGTGAAACATAAAATCTTAATAATAATCTTCTTGCTAACTATATTATCGCAGAGAGTATTTACACAAACTAATTTCAGATTTGGACCAGAATTAGGAGTTTCTTTAAAAACAAGGTATCCCACAGAAATTTATGGTAGATCACACAATAGTACTTCGCAAATACGTCCTCTTATTGGAATAACTGGACAATTTAATATTAATAATCATTTTTTATTTTCATCAGGATTTCAATACGAAATGATTGGTTCATATTGGGATACTGTTTACACTCTTGCACAAGCGAAAGAAGAAGAAAATTTAACATTTCAAAAGATTTGCATACCTATAAAGGCTGAATTTGCATTCAATATTAAAAAAATCCATCCCTCATTATTTATTGGTTTCAGACCAAACTTTCTGGTCTCAGGGAACCTAAATATCAAATATGTAAATTCATCCTCTCAAAAACTTGAAAGTGATCAAAATCCATTTGATCCAAATCAGTTTACCACACCCGCAAATAGATTTTCAGGACAATTTACATTTGGACTCTCCAATACTTTTAGCAAAGTCTTTAAAATCAATCTCATTTGCAATAGTGGAAATAACATTGAATTTTATTGGACCAGGTTCTATTCTCCTCATAGTACAACGAACACATATACAAAGGAATATAGATACTCATTAAAAAATAGTGAGTATGCAATAAGTCTTATTTATCTGTTTAAATTACATAAGACTTCTAATTAAATCAGATTAGTCAGAATATGAAAATGAAATAATCTATTTTTAAAATTTTCTATATCTTTGCGTTCCAATAGACATGGTCGGTTAACCGAGTGGCTAGGTAGTGGTCTGCAAAACCATTTACGGCGGTTCGAATCCGCCACCGACCTCTCTTAGTACAATAAAGCCTCTGATAATCAGAGGCTTCTGTTATTAGGGGGGCTTATTGGGGGGCAAGATTAATTATTTATATAGTTTAAACCAAAAAATATATTCAATTCGCCACCGACCTCAACAAAATCCCTGAAGAGCCAGGGATTTTTTATTTTATGTATGGTCTGGGACAAAATCATTATCATTGCCCTTGAGGAACCGGGAATAAAAAATGAGGATATTACTGATTATTAAGAATTTCGATTTCGGAGGTGCGGAAAACCATGTTCGTGAACTGGCAAATTCTCTGTCCGATTCAGGAAATGAGTTGTTTGTAATTGCCGGACCAGGCAGACAGACATCCCTTCTAAGAAAAGGAGTTCAGTACACCAGGCTGAGAAAGATTTTTGCTCCGGCTATCATTCAAACAGTATTCATAATCCTTTTTCTTCATAAACATAAAATACAGGTCATTCATGCACATCAGCGGCTTCCTGCCCTTGTGGCATCAATCGCGGGAAGATTGACCAGCATACCGGTTGTTGTTACTGTCCATGGCAGAACCCGTTTTGATCTCAGATCTTGGATTTCAAGGAGTTTCCCTTCTAAAATAATCTTTGTCAGCAGACATGTCCTTGAAGTATCTGCAAAATATGAACAGATAAAGGAAAAGTCGGTCATAATTCCTAACTGGATTGTTTTACCAAAAAAAACAGTAACAAAAATACCCTATTCAATAAGCTACATAAGCAGGATCGACAAAAAACACTCAAGCCTGATATTAATGATAATTAAGGAAGTTCTTGGAGGGCTTACGGTGAAATACCCGTATCTCACATTCCGTATCATTGGAGAAGGAGACTATCTTGATGAGATCAGAAAAGAGGCTGAATTATTTAACCGGAAACTTAAAAGGGAGACAGTTGTAATATGCGGTTTTGTACTTGATCCCAGGGAGAAATTACTGGAGTCTGAACTGGTAATCGGAGTCGGCAGAGTTGCGCTTGAGGCACTTTCATGCGGTATCCCTGTTTTATCAATGAACCGGCAGAGAATGGGATCACTTGTTTCACGGGAAAATTATCAGTCATTCCAGCTGTCAAATTTCGTTGCAGCCGGAAGTGACCCACCTGACAGAGATGCCCTTCTGAAAGAACTTGATAAATTCCTGTCTGACATTGAATTCTGGCAAAAAGAGGCTGATCTGTTAAGAGAAAAAATAACCAGCGATTATAATACAGGAAAAATAACAGGAGAAATAATCAGTATTTACCGTTCCCTTATTAAGTAATGATATTTAGTCTTTCAGGCCGCACAAACCCTTATAAAACTTCAGAAAGAGAGCATAAATCTACAATGTGGTAAATGTAACCTCATTCCCATAACCAATACCTATATCGTTTATCGCATAGGCCCTGACATAATATTTTGTCCCGCCGATCAGACCTTTAAGGCTGCTTGAGTACTGAGTCTGTCCGGCCCTTTCCAACGTCTTGAAATCCTGGATTGTAGGCCCGGGCTCTGTGCTCCAGCATACACCCAGAGAAATAACCGTAGAACTACCTTCGTCAACAATTGTACCACCGGAGACTGCTGAACTTATTGTAACCAGCAAAACATCCCATGTTTTCAGTACAGGTACTTCCTTTTTCATGCAGGAGCCTGAAAAAACTGTAATAATAACAAGGGTAACAATAATTGTATGAACCTTTTTTAATCCTTCTTTCATATGTTTGTAATTTTCGACGCGTGCAAAAATAATCAAAAAGTAATTTATCTGGTAAAAATTATTATCTATGTGCTCAACGGTTTATCAGCCATGACTAAATTGGAAGTTAAATTATTATCAGCTTTATGAATTCATTTCTTGCTTCAATACACCCGGATCTTAATACCGGTTTTTTCCTTTTATTTCTTCTTTCCGCACTCACAATAGGAATGTCAAAGGCAGGTCTCAGCGGATTAGGACTTGTTATGGTCCCACTGATGGCTCTTATTTTTGGAGCAAGGGAATCAACGGGCATAATTCTTCCGATGCTCATCACTGCTGATATAATGGCTGTTATCTACTACAGAAGCCATGCCGTATGGAAACATATTTTAAGGGTAATGCCCTGGGCAGTAGCCGGTATAATAATCGCTCTGATTACCGGAAACCTGATAAATGACAACCAGTTCAGGATAATCCTGCTGACTGTTGTATGGATAATGCTTATATTAATGCTGGCAAATGACCTGAGGCAAAAAAAAGGAACAGAAATTCCTGAAAATCACCTTTTTGCTTCATCCATGGGATTGACCGGCGGATTCTCAACAATGATAGGCAATGCTGCCGGGCCGGTTTTCACACTCTATTTTCTTTCAATGCACCTGCCTAAAAAAGAGTTCATCGGTACCAGCGCCTGGTTGTTCCTTATACTGAATGTATCAAAGTTGCCCCTTCAGGCATTTGTATGGAATAACATTACAATCAACACACTTAAAGCTGATTTAATTGCAGTGCCGGTTATCATTTCCGGAATTTTCCTCGGTATATGGATTGTTAAGCTCCTTCCTGAAAGAGTCTACAGGTTTTTTGTGATTTTTGCAACACTGACTACCTCATTGCTGCTGTTTCTGTGATTAGCGGATGAGTACAACACTCACTGACGATATCTTCCCTCCCATCGGAGGATTGAGCTTAGAGACCTTAACTGTTGCCTTCTTTATCCCCTGCATTTCAGAATAAAGTGAATTGAGAATCCTTCCTGCAATATGTTCAAGAAGATGCGATTTCTTCTCCATCTCCTGCTTTACAATCTGGTAAGCATGCTGGTAATTCACAGCATCTTTAAGATTGTCGCTCTCAGCCGGTATCTGCATCTCTGTTTCCAAGGTCAGATCGACAAGAAACTTATTGCCAACAATCCTCTCCTCCTGATAATGACCATGAAAGGAGTAAAACTCCATACCTTCTATCTGTATATTTCCCATAATGATAATTTCTTATTAGGTTTTGGGCTAAAGCCCGGATCTTCATACTATCAAATAACCCCGGGCTTAAGTCAAGGGCTATTAATAATCGGCATATTACGGACTTTAACTCAATATATGTAAAAATAATTATCAAATAATTTGGTTTACATTATAAATTACTTTATATTTGTAATATATTTATTTCAATTACCGAATCATTACTAAAAGTAAACATAATTATGGAAACAATGGAAAAAGAGATGACAGGTGAAGAGAGCCTTAAGATCATCTCAGAAATGATAAATAAGACAAAGTTAAATATCAACCAGGGTAGCTTTCATCTTCTGTTCTGGGGTTGGCTGATCCTTGCATGCAGCCTCTCAGAGTATCTGCTCTATAAGCTCACTGATTTCGCCAGCCCGTGGTATGTTTGGCTTTTTGTGATCCCGGGAGTTTTTGTATCCATGATTTACGGGTATATAAATGGAAGAAAAGCCAGGGTGTATACTTATGCTGACAAGCTTTATGTCTGGACATGGATGGCGTTCTTTTTTGCATCCGTAACATTATTCATAGTCACATCCGACGATATGGGATCGGTGGGCCCATATATCCTGACACTGGCTGGTATTCCGACATTCATTTCAGGTGTTATCATCAAATTCAGGCCACTACTAATCGGGGCTGTTACCTTCTGGCTGCTTGCTGTCATCGGTCATTTTGCCGGCCCGTCAGTGGCTCCGCTTACTGTGCCAATAGCAATGCTTACCGGTTACCTTATCCCCGGATATATGCTTAAACGAAAAGTTGACCATGATGAAGTTTAAGGATCTTAACCCGTTATTGCACTCACAGCTGAGGCTTGCTGTTGTATCGCTTCTCATCAGTACGGAGGTTGCCGAATTTACCTGGATCAGGGAACAGACCGGAGCAACCGCTGGAAACCTGAGTATCCAGATTACAAAGCTTAAAGAGGCAGGGTATATAGGGGTTGAGAAGAAGTTCAGGAATAATTACCCGCAGACACTCTGCAGAATCACTCCTCTTGGCAGGGAGAAGTTTACAGAATATATTAAAGCCCTGAAGGAATACCTGAATCCCGATAAATCCCATTCATAATCCCCAGTAACCCTTTTACATATGACGCCAACCGATGGACTAAAGCCCTGTATATCATCACTTTCATTAATCCCGGACTTAAGTCCGGGATTAGTAATATCATGCTCCAAGGGACTTTAGTCCAAAATAAATTATCAATCCGGTAGTTCCCGGGTAAGATTTTCCTCCTATTTTTGTAGTCTTAATTTTTAAAGGATGAGTGACGATTTGCTAAAGGAAAAGGAAGAATTAAAACCATCGGTCAGTTTTATTGAACAATTTATTGCAGATGATCTGAAGGAAGGAAAAAACGGAGGAAGGATCCATACGCGATTCCCTCCTGAACCTAATGGTTATCTGCATATCGGACATGCAAAGGCTATCTGTCTGGATTTTGGCATGGCACAGAAGTACGGTGGAAAATGCAATCTCCGGTTTGATGATACCAACCCTGTAAAGGAAGAAGTTGAATATGTTGATTCGATTAAGGAGGATATTCACTGGTTGGGTTTCGACTGGGAAGAGAGAGAATACTATGCTTCAGATTATTTCGGTAAGCTGTTCGATTTTGCAGTGGATCTGATAAAAAAAGGGCTGGCCTATGTTGATGATCAGCCGGCCGACGTTATTTCGTCCCAGAAAGGAACACCATCACAACCAGGCATTGAAAGTCCATTCCGGACAAGGAAACTCAATGAGAACCTCGATCTGTTCTTCAGGATGAACGAGGGGGAATTTGAAGAGGGTAGTCGTGTACTGAGGGCAAAGATCGATATGACATCTCCCAACATGCATATGCGCGATCCGATAATATACAGGATCATTAAGACCCCTCATCACCGCACCGGCAATAAATGGCTTGTATATCCGATGTACGATTTTGCACACGGGCAGAGTGATTATTTCGAAGGTGTTACACATTCTCTCTGCACTCTTGAATTTGAAGTACACCGGCCACTCTACGACTGGTTCATCAGCCAGCTTAAAACAGATGATTACAGACCTCGACAGATAGAATTCAACAGGCTCAATCTGACCTACACCATGATGAGCAAGAGAAAGCTTCTTGAGCTTGTACAGGAAGGAAAGGTAAGAGGATGGGACGATCCAAGGATGCCTACGATCTGCGGTCTCCGGAGAAGAGGTTATACCCCTGAATCAATAAGAAGATTCGTGGATCTGATAGGCTATACAAAAGTTGAGGCAATAAATGATGTTTCACTGCTGGAACATGCCATCCGTGAAGATCTTAACATGAAAGCTCCCAGGGTGTTCGGAGTACTTAATCCTCTGAAAGTGATTATTACAAACTACCCTGAAGGAAAAGTTGAAGATGTAGAACTGATAAATAATCCTGAAGATGAAACTCAGGGAAAAAGAATGGTCCCTTTCAGTCGTGAACTATATATAGAGCAGGATGATTTTATGGAAAATCCTCCAAATAAATTTTTTCGCCTTGCTCCCGGCATGGAGGTACGTTTGAAAGGAGCATATATAATCAGGTGCGAAGAATTTAAAAAGAATGAAGAAACGGGGGCAATAGAGGAGGTTTATTGCACCTATGATCCTGATACCAGGAGTGGTACTGCTTCTGAAAAGAAAGTTAAAGGGACTCTTCACTGGGTATCTGCAGCACATGCTGTTGATGCAGAGATAAGGCTTTATGACAGGCTATTCAACCATGTGGATCCCTCAGGTCAGAAAGATGAAGATTACAGGAAGTTCCTGAATTCCGATTCACTCAGGATATTTAAGGGATGTAAGGTAGAACCTTCCCTCAAAAATGCAAAACCTCTTGATAAATTCCAGTTCCAACGGATAGGCTATTTCTGTGTGGATTATGATTCCGGTGATAAAGGGCTGATATTCAACAGAACTGTATCACTTAAAGATACCTGGGCCAAAGTAAATAAATGACAGTTATATCTTTCTATCTGATTTACGGTTTCACATACCTGAAAATATCATTTTCAAAGGATATATCTTCTCCGTTAATCAGAAGTGCTGACTGGATAAGCCCCAGGTGAGAGTAAGCCTGTGGAAAATTACCAAGTAACTCCTTTGTCTTAATATCGATATGTTCACTCAGAAGTCCTAAATGATTTGAGCAACCGAGAATATTATTGAAGATTTCGAGCGCTTCATCACAGTGTCCTATTTTGTACAGACTATTTACAAGCCAGAAGGTACAGAGGACAAACGAACTCCTTGGCACCCCGAAATCATCTTCATTAAGATATCTGAACATAAAGCCGTCCCTGCTCAGTTCATCCCTGGTTTTCAGCACAGTGCTGATATACCTGGGATCATCAGCATTAATGAAGCCTATCTCGTCAAGAAGAAGATTTGAGGCATCAAGGTGTTTTGAGCCATAGTACTGAACAAAGGCTCCCACCTCTTCATCCCATCCATTGGTCATGATATCATCCCTGATTTTATCTGCAATAGCGCTCCATTCGTCAACATAAAAATCCCTGTCAAGCATTCTTGCAATTTTAACACCCCGGTCGATGGCAACCCACGACATTGCCTTTGAGTAGATAAAATGATGATCAGCACCTCTGATCTCCCATATTCCTTTATCAGGTTTGTTCCACTGTTTTGCCACAACAGCCACTATACTACGGACAAAAGTCCATAGTTCTTCAGAGGTATCGAGCGTTGAAGGGAACTTATGAAAAGAGAGGTATATGGCATCTATCAGAACACCGTAGATATCATTCTGTTTCTGTGAATACGCACCATTACCAATCCGAACCGGCGGTGATTCCCTGTATCCTTTCAGATGAAGGAGAATTTTTTCCTCAAGGTTCTTCTCCCCCCTCAGTCCATACATTATCTGTATATCTTCCTGCTTTCCCTGGTTAACACTTAGCAGAAACTTCTGGAACTTCCTTGCTGAATTGGTATGCCCGATTTGCAGGAAGGTCTTGATAACCATAGATGAGTCGCGTATCCAGCAGAAGCGATAATCCCAGTTACGTGTTTCTCCTATGGTTTCGGGAAGTGACGTTGTTGGTGCTGCAATTATTGCTCCTGACTTGTCGTATGTAAGAAGTTTAAGCAATAGTGAACTTCTGGTAATCTCCTCGTTGTACTTTGTAAAGATCAGCGTTCTGTTTGACCAGTTCATCCAGTAAACCTTTGTCCGCTGGTATTCAAGCCAGGCACGTTTCAAAGTCATCCTGACAAGCTTCTGATTATAGGTTATACAAAAAAATGTGTCCCCTGTAAGTGAAATGAGTTCTCCCTTAAATACATCCTCCTTTGACAGCTGGGTATACAGGTATACTGATTCATACCTCCCCGATTCAGTAAAATGTTTTATATAATTTTTATCCACAATACCTTTTGTAGGGCTGGCATAATTAAGCCGGGGATCATACTCAATTTTTAGAACAGGTATTCCCCTCAATACTGTAATGATCCGGTAAATTTCGGGTGCATTATAGTAATTATATTCCTCAGTGCGGTAAATTGGCATGAAATCAAGGACACGGAATTCTGCATCGGCAGAACTGAATCTGGTTTCCAGAATATTGGTGTGATTAACGTAGTTCTGTGATATCGAATAGTCGCCCACCGGTTTAATAGTGAAATGCCCGCCTATTTCATCATCAATAAGGAGTGCAAAAACAGAAGGAGAATCGAAATCTGGCATGCAGCACCAGTCTATAGATCCTTCTTTTGATACAAGGGCACTGCTTCGGCAGTTTCCTATTATTCCGTAATCCGCAATATTCATAAGTTATCTGGTTAAAGACCTGAGCAGCTTGAGCAGCTCCTCATAATTTTCTATTGTGTATCTTGATTTGTCAGATGGTTTGCCGACCTTGATAGTTACTGATGAGCGCGGCAAGGCTTCAAACATATCTTCATCAGTTGTATCGTCACCAGCTGCAAAAATAAACTCATATTCGTTAAATCTGAAGAAGTTCCTTATTGTCGTACCCTTGGTGTATTCTGATGGCTTAACCTCCACTATTTTATCACCCTTCATCAGGTTGAGCTGCCTCCTGGTACAGGGGTAAATAAGCTTGTTGACAAGTTGTGCAACCCGAAGATCGGCCAGCCATTTATCTGTACTCCGGTAATGCCATACCAGTGCGGTCTTTTTCTTTTCAATGTGTGAACCGGGAGTACTTTCAGTAACCCCCTGCATGATCCTGATAATCTCAGGTTGCCAACCAAGATCCTTTCTGTACACGCTCTCCCATTTGCCTTCTACCCGTCGAAGGGCACCGTGTTCTGCAAAGAGTGTAACATTAAGGTGGCCAAAAACTGATTGCAGAAATTCCTGGTTTCGTCCGCTGACAATTGAAAGATCAACCCCCCTGGTTCCTGCAAGGGTCTCAAGAAGATTAATTAGTGACGAATCGGGCAGAGCTTTGGCAGGATCATTATTGAAAGGGACCAGCGTTCCGTCGTAATCAAGGATCACTAACCTTCTCTTTGCTTTCCTGAAATCGGTCAGAATTTCCCTGAACTGGTGAGGCCTGAGGTATTTCTTTTTAAGATCTCTCTGTTTCAAATGGATCCGCTCCAGCTCGGCGATAAAATCGGCAGCCCATTTAACTATATTATGCTTCTTCAGGTGCTTCTGCATTTTCTTAATCCTGATCTTTTGTTCAGTTTCAGGCATATTCAAGGCAGTATTAAGGGCTTCTGCAATCTGCCCGGTGTTATTTGGATTAACCAGCAATGCTTCTGTAAGTTCAATTGCAGCTCCTGCCATTTCACTCAGGATCAGCACTCCGGGCTTTTTTGCTTTGGCAGCCACATACTCCTTTGCAACCAGGTTCATTCCGTCGCGCAGAGGGGTTACCATTGCAACATCGCTCTCATGGTAAATTGCAGTAAGTTCTGAAAATGAAAATCCCCTGTAGTAATAGTGTATAGGTATCCATCCCTGCCACGACAGGGTCCCGTTAATATTACCGATAGTTTCATCGATGGCAACCTTAAGATCGTGATACCGGTCAACGCTGTCACGCGACGGGACAAGTATCATTACGAGCGAGACTTTGCCTATCCATTCAGGATATTTCTGAAGCAGAAGTCTGAAAGCTTCAAGGCGCATCAGGAGACCTTTGCTGTAATCAAGCCTGTCAACTGACAGGATTATTTTTCTATCACTGTAGTTCTCCCTGAATTGCCTGGCATGTCCTTCAACATCAGGATTTTTATAAGCTTTATGAAAGTTACCATAGTTGATCCCCATAGGAAATGTATCGACCGACAGTATACGATTTCCGAAATGGAAGTTATTATCGTCCGATTCGATACCTGTTATCCTGTACATGGCACTTATAAAGTGGCGCATATAATTAAAAGTATGGAATCCTATAAGGTCCGAGCCAAGGAGTCCCATAAGAATTTCATCACGGTTTTCGAGTGTCCTGAAAAGTTCGTAAGAGGGAAATGGTATATGAAGGAAAAAACCTATACGGACTGATGGTAATTTTTCCCTGATCATCATTGGAAGCAGCATCAGATGATAGTCCTGCACCCATATTATATCATTTTCCGATGCAACTTCAAGTACTTTTTCAAGAAAAAGCGTATTTACCTTTTTATATGCTTCCCAATGAGCCTGAACATGAGTTGTATAAACATAAAAATAGTGAAACAGGGGCCAGAGTGTGGAATTACTGTACCCTTCATAATAGAGCTCCAGGTCATCTCTGGAAAGGAAAACAGGGTGAAACTTGAAGTCTTCGAGATGGAAGCTCAGCTTCTCTTCAGTTTGTTCATTGTCGGTATAAATTCCGGGCCATCCGATCCAGTGTTTTTCATATTGCACATTCAGAGAATCGAGACCTGTGGCAAGTCCTCCGGCACTTTTCTCAAGATGAATTACCTCATCCTTTATTTCAGCTTTCACCGGAAGCCTGTTTGATACTATTATAAGTCTTTCAGTGGCTTTTTTCATCATTTGCCGCAAGATACAAAAAATATGGCAGCAGGCAAACAGAATGGGGCTCTGGGAGAGAGCAAAGGGTACAGGTCAGGGTTAATAAAATAATCTGAAACTTCCTTTAAAAACCTTTTTTTTATATATTTGCACCCTGAAAAATTGCTCCGTAGTGTAATTGGCAACACGTCTGACTCTGGATCAGAAGAGTTTAGGTTCGAGCCCTAACGGAGCAACAATAAATAAAACATATGGCCTTGATTATTAATTAATTCAAGGTCATTTTATTTAAGCTAGCTGGCACAAATTGATTCTTATATTAATTACTTTGTCACTATGTCTGGATAAAATTAATGCTGTTGGGACTACAAAATAATAAAAGCGCAAACAGTTTATTAATGGCTGAATGCGCTTATTTATTTTTCCTTTAGCTGTAACTATGCTGAAACAATTCCTACATAAAAAGCTATTATGTAAATATGTCCCAAGTTTCCATAAACAGTTCATATGCATCCTTTGAGCATTTAATCTGAGATCTGTGTGAAGCTTTGATTTTTGTTTTGTAGATAAGCATTACTTCAGATATTTCAATCTGTTGTATTTTCATATAAGTTTGATTAGTGAGTAAATAGAAATGAAAAAGCCTGGTCCAAAAGTCCCAGGCTTTGCTGTTTTTGATTAATACATTGATATATAGATTGTTAGATTATTGCGCTATTGTGCAACATGCCCTATTTAGCTGTATTAAAGCCATTTGCAACATCATTATGATTCGACAATGGTAGATACTACTGATAGGGAGATAGTTGCTTATACGGGATAGAAATGGACTTAAATGGGATTATGGTGATGGTGTATATGATTGATATACTGTATTATATAATAACTGATGACGATTGGGGAGTTAGGAACCTTAATTATAAAAACTGTTATAAACAAATTGCACAGATTGTAGCACCAGTTTTATGATATTCAATTTATAAGTCCTGGTCTAAAACATATACCAGATACCACTTTTTATCGATCAACTCAAATCTATATTCCGAGCTGAACTCAGAATTTTCAATCCATACTTTTTGGGTAAACATTTTTTCAGTCTTCTTGAAAGTTACTTTATACTGTGTTGTATCTACATCATAAATCCTAGTTCTCAGAAGCGGCAAATTGTCTCTCGTCCATTGTGTTTTTTTAAAACCCTTAATAGACATTCCGTCAAGTGGAAATTTTAACCTTGATACCTGGAATACGCTATCTTCATGAAACCTTTCATAAAACTTATCAAAATCCTCGCCTGAATTCTTTTTCAACGCATAACTTTTTGAGCTTTCTCTTGTTGAATGGCAGTTTGTAAGTATAGCAGTGGTCAAAATGAATACCAGGCTTAGGGAAAATAATTTAGTTATCGTGTTCATATATTCTGTATTTCAGGTAATTGTGGCATTATAAAATATGTGTTAACGTTGGTGCATATTTCTGTAGTCTTGCTTGATTCATGTCCAGTCTTATAACAGCTTACCTATGATAATATCGATTATATTAAGACTGTTATCAAAATTACCTCTTAATTACATTTAAAACAATTTTATTGTACCCCCTGTAACGAATATATGGGATACTCAACCACTCCCCTTAGAGAACAGGGCAAATGGTTTTTGTATTTCTAATAAAATTTAAGTAATCCGATAGCATAAACAGAGCTAGAAATTACCTGCAATATGTTTCTAATTATCTGCAAGAAAGAGTCCGTATTGTTAAATAATGTTATAAATCCTTAATTTTTTGTCACAAAAATACCTTTTACGACATGTAAGTAAATGGCGGTCAAGAAACAAATACTTTTAATGATGATTAATGAAAACTTTCAAATAAGCGTATGCAGATTTTGTGTAATTGGAATACTTTTATTGTTAATAATTTGTAAGTTATTTTATTCTTGTTCAAGTGCTATATAAGGTTTTTGATTATTTATCTATCCACCATTGATTAACTTCGTAATTGTAAACCTAAATCCGTACGATTTTGGTTAAAAGATTTAAGCTGTAATTTTTATAGTAAACCTTATTCAGTATTAACCGAAAACTGTAAACTTAAATCAGTATGATACAGTGTGTAAGGTTTTTCTAGGACGAGACAGTCCAGGTGGAAAAGCCAGTGCCCTTGACCACCCCATGTTTGAGTAAATTGACTATCCTGTACCGGAGCTAAGTGCTTATCATTAAACTATTTATATTAATCACATCTTATTAGGCCATATGCGGTCAAGATGACTGGATACTGCAATATAAGGTAAATATCTTTCAGCTTTATTCTTCATTCATCTTGCAGCGGACAGGCAATGCTGATTTTTTGTTAAAAGAGCCCTCTGAACTGCTGAGAAAGTCATAGCTCAAACCTACGTTATTGGCATTAGAAGCAGATTCTCCCGGATTAAGGTCAGAACGGTCTTCCATGGATGTCCACCACGATGTCTTTGTCCCGGCTTTTTCATCTGAATAAGCAAAGGAGACCTCTCCTGCCGGCAGGGCTGTAAAGAATATCTCATTTGTGGCACCTTCGTTTGGTGCCTTCCAGTGAGCAGTACCTGCTTCTTTAAGCTTGGCAGCATTATTTCTTGATCGTTGTCCGCTTCCCGCATTTTCCATAAGATCCAGCCATTCCTCCTCAGTTGGAACATGCCATCCTTTGGGACAAAGCTTGCCGGTTTCCACTGCATACCAGTTATAAATTGCTCCATAGGTCTCAGCATACTCTGCAGTGCTTTTATACCAGCCATATGCTGCCGTCTTTGTATAATCCCACTCTCTGTTATTCTTGATAAGAGGCAGGGGGGTGCCATCATTTAGTTTAGATGTTCTAAGATTTTCAGCCATCCATACTCCTGACCTCGTTTTGATGATTCTATAAACATTGCCATCGAGGTCTCTGATAGGCATTCCCTCATTAGGATACTTTCCCTGTGCACTAAGAGTACAGGGAATAAATAGTACAACCGGAATTAATAACCGGAACAAATAAGATCTTTTCATATTGCATAATTTTAAGTTCCTGCTTATGATATTTTTTATTAAAGTTACGAAAGACAATTATACGAGTCAAATAATCCCCTCACCCATAAGTCAATCTGGATGGAATTAGCACTGTTGATTTTCAGTGGTTCTTGAGATCTTAATGTCGAGGTGAACCATCTCAGAACAACATTAAAAAATTACAACATAGACAGAGTAACCCACACACCTATGTCCTGGTTAATTGTCTTTTATACTCCTTATAATATGAATCCTTATGTTATGGCAACGATTGATAGCAAGAAATTCAGCAAGATTATTCAAAATTATTTTTAGTATAATGTCACAAGAATTATACTAACGGAGCAACTTAAAAATGGACCACTTATTATGAAAACCGGATAAGTGGTTTTTTCATTTTGCTAGGTTCTTGCCAGGTTTTGGGGATAACAGGTATTAAATAATGGAAATGTAATGATTTTGTCTTTTTACATTATTATTGATAATCATGATGTTAAATCAAATATTCTATATTTAATGATGACTCTGGATCAGAAGGCCACCTCTGCAGTCTGGCTCCTTCCTTTGATCGCCGAAGGCTTGCCGGAGGAGATGCTAAAATTGCCCACCGGGCAATTTTTTAACACTCAGCCCGGTCGGAACCCTAACGGAACAACCTGAATGCCGCCCTTCGACTTCGCTCAGGATGGCATTTCTGTATTGTGACGTCAGGAGAAGAAGTTGACTACCAAAGGGAAGAGCCGGAACGAAGTGGAGCTCTGCGAAGCCAAATCCCGAGAGCAAAGTGACCTGGAGAAACCGATATCCTTTTTAAATGAGAGATATATATAAAAACAAAAAATTAAATAATTTTTAATCGCTCAGCAAATTGCTCAGCATTGATCTTAACATCATCTTCACCAATCAGATCAAAAGGATTCTCAAGATGATCTTGAATATTATCAAGACCGACCAGCACGAGAGTGAATAAAACTGGCATTATAAAACTTAAAACATTCAAAGAATCGTGTGCAACATAGGCAAAATACGGAGCATAAACAATTGGTACCAGGTAAGTAAAAATCTGTCCATAAGCACGTAAGCTCCTGGGAGTACGATATTGGTAAATATGTTTCATATTTTCAAAAGCATCCATCATTTTGCTTTGATATTGGTTAACTCTCGACATTTCACCAGGTGTAAGGCCGTAACTCCGAAATTCTTTAAGTTTCCTGGATAAGTCCGAAAACTTTTTGTAAATCTGATTTTCTAATCTTTCACTGGAATCTCTCTCACCTTGAAATAGTTCCCTGGCAGTCAACAAAATGTCCTTTAATAAAAGCCTTAATTCCTCTGTTTGTTCGGGTTTCATGTTATCCACCCAATCTCTTGACGCCAAAAAAATAGACCGGCCATGTGCCTTAAGATTCGCATAGTAGGCGAGCGCAGACTCCCTTCTCTTATATGCTTCTCCTATCGAAAACACAACCGGAAATACGATAGCAATACCGATAAGTGTGAGAGAAAAATCAGCTTTAATTTTGTATACTATACATAGATAGGTTAATATCATTGCAACAATTACAATTATGATCGCTTTTAAATTGAATATTAACCAGATACTTTTTATAATCCTCTTCATCTTGAATTATTTTTAGGGTTTTAGAAATAATATTTGCCTTAGAAAGCTACAAATCTATCGGCTATTATTAAAGATATAAAATAATATTTAGTCTTGTGCGGTTGAAAAATAAATAAGTTAAAATCAGGGAGTATTCAAAGTACTACTTTTATATGCCATGAATTCTATATTTGTGAGGCTTGGATTCAGAAGAAACATACTGAATTAATCCATTGGAACCCCTCTGCTGTCACTGGTGATCCAGTAGGATTTCAATATTATCCTGATAAACCAGATAATAGCCAGAATAATAAGAAGGAATCCCGAGGCCCCATTACCATTATTTTGAATAGTTCTTAAAATCAGATATGGGAATACTGCTGCCGTAACAAGAAGATTTGTCAGGGCTTTCCCTTTAAAACCGATATACAGATAATGTAATCCCAGGTAGCCGAATAAAAAGGTAAGCAGCCGGAAGACCCACTTTTTTCTAAAGTTATATTCCGGACTGATCTCAAACATTTTAGAAACCTTTTCATCCTCTTTCATCCAGATTCTTGTATTCAGGTTAAGATCTTCCACAATATCCGTGATAATAGTAAGATCATTAAAAAAGCCCTTTACCCTGTCGAAATTATACAAGGATTTATACATGTTTAACTCAAACTGATCCTTTTTATGGCTGATGGCTACATAAAATCTATTTTCAGTAAATGATAGGTAAAACCTTCTGTCAATCTTTTTTCTGAAATCTGTTATCCTTTTCATCAAAGAGGTGGAGAGGATATATCGCGCGGCAATCTGATCAGTACTATATACCGAAAAGTGCTTTTCAAATTCAGGATCTTCCAGTTTCACTATTTCCCGCCCCGATCCGCGCATCCATTGCGACTCTCTTAGCCTGGTTTCCGGAAGAACCACAGTATGTCCTTTAAATGATTTATTAAAATCAACTATGCCGAACATCCCAAAAAAGGAAAACCTTTCATATGCAAATCTCGTGTAGTCGATGGAACCTTTGCTGTCATAGGGAACTATGGCATTCTTTCCGGAGATTTCAAAAAATCGAATATGGGTATCTCCGATCTTTCCCTCTACAAAATCTTCAGCCCCATATCCATGTGGATAAAATATAGTATGCGGGAATATTTCACTTTTCAGAATTTCCTCCCCTCTTATCTGTTTTACCTCAGGATTAAAGCTCAAATCAGGTGATATGAATTTAACGAGCTTTCCAATAACTAAATCTTTGAATAATTTTTCGTTAATGATACTTTGGGAATAAGTTTTTTCACCACGGGATTTCTTAACCCATCTTGTATACCGTATTGTCTGCCAAAGGATATGGTAAAGAGAAAAAAATAAATATAATATCGGCAGCACCACAAAAGCCGCTAATATAAGGTTGGCGATGGTCATTTGCTTTTCAATCGCATACCGGATCAGGTAAATTGTACAATAAATAATAGCGAACACGAAGGGAGGGCCGAGGAGTACATCGGTTATGATCGCTCTGCGCAGGGCTTTTTTACGCCATTTTTCAAGCTCAACTAATCCGGGTTTAATTTCCTTTTCAAAATAGAACTTTAAATCATCAAGTACTTCTTTAGTGCTTAACCTTGATTTTAATAGGGGAGCACCACATTTTGGACAAAAGTTACTATCATTTGTTATATTAAAATTGCAATTAAGACAAGAGGGATAAGACATTGGTTTTTGAATTTATTCAAGCAGAAGTTTAACACTCCCCATTCTTAGACCACTGGTTTACAAATATAAGTTTTTCTTCTTGATGAGTTTTCTCTTGCTAAGCAAAATACTGATTGGGAAAGGGATATGAGGTTCGTGATCCAAATATGCCTTACCTGTGGTTGCAGGTATACTATTATAATTTATTTACTACTCCTCTTAAGCGAAATAGAGTAATCGGGATTGATCATAAAATCGAGCTCCGGCATTTCGTTTGGAATAGTTTTCCATTCATCAGAAAAGTACCTGGCCAATCTCTCTTCATCTTCCCTGGCGTTATTTGACGGACGGGTTGTAACGTTAATGTAAGCTGGTAATGGCCATCGTAAAGTATAGTATATCATTACTGTGTACCTCTTGTTTAATCTTCATAATGTCTTAAATGCAAATTAGAGATTTTAGTTCGATTTCAAGCCTGTATAGCTGTTCGTTTATTTCTGTCTGCCATATGTGGTCAAGATGACTGGATATTGCGCTTAAGCCTTTCCTCCAGCCAATTAATGGATTCATCCTGCTTGTAATCCGCAACTCCATGTACCGGGATATCTAATTTCTCCAATGCAAGGCGCTTTTTCAACTCCCTTATCCACACACCCTGGCCGTCCTGTTGGAGGTTGTCAAGCCAGGTTCGTGTCACTCCACAGGATGGGCTTCCCTGTTTGCCCAGAATTCCCACAATCTCGAAACCCTGGAAAAGATACTCCCGCATGGTAAAGACCTGGTCATCGATCAGGCGCTCAAGCCGCTTCATGCCAGCAGGACTTTCCATACCAACCCTCACGTCAAAACGGCCAAGACCCAGGCAATAGAGTTCTATGCAGGGCATCTGGATCAAACCAACCTGTTTTTTCTTCAGGTAATCAATAAGGGGCTCGAACATTGCAGGGAAATCCCCCTCATGAACAATACGGGCATTCTGATTAAGCATACAATGGGAAAGAAATACAACCCTGCCAGAGCGATTATCCCCGCTCCAGTCGCGTTTATTCTCATCCCTGCCGTGGAAACCACTCTCGGGAATTGAATAGTCCGGTGAAGGAATTTGAGCTTCATTGTCATCAAAGCTACATGAATTAAGTGCTACTGCAGCCGCGGGAACCATACCAATAAAATGGCGTCTTGATAATGAGGATTTGCTTAACATAATGGTATTCTTCATTTTATGATGTGAGTCTTCAAACCAAAGCGAAATAGCTTATCATAAAGTTAAGTCATATTTTTTATTAATTAAAAGGTGTAGTTTTCATCTTTTTTGCGATGTATATTACTGAAACAACATATGTAAAATGGGACGCAATTTATATTGCATATCTACAACCTATGTATTCTGCCATACAACATAAAAAGAGCAACCCGAACACCTATGTTTAAATGATTTTTACCCCTATAACAAGAATATCATCAATCTGATCCGAACTTCCTTTCCAATCTTTCAATGCTTTATCAAGATTGTACTGTTGTTCTGTCATTGACAATCTGCAATGAACAAGTAATAACTTTTTGAAATTTTTATATTGCAACTTCTTTCTTAAAGGGCCTCCAAATTGATCAGCATAACCATCAGTAAAGAAATAAACCATATCTCCTTTTAGGAGGTCAATCTCATGCAAGGCAAAGTTGTCCATTGTATTGCATTGTGAGCAAATGATTCTGTTATTAATATTATGTATATCAGGAAGTTTCAGTTTCAAGAATGATAATTATTTTGAAGTTTAAAAGAAAAAATAATAAATTCACGGAACAAATAGAAACGAAAACTTAAAATTTAGTAATCAAACAAACTAATTATGAAAAAATCTAAACTTTTATCAATTGCTTTTATCTTATCAATTCTATTTAATTCTTGCGGCGGTAACCAGGAGAATAAAAAAGCAGAAGAAGAAACAAAAGAAGAAACTAAAACAGAAAAGTCTGAAAAATTAGATTTAAAAACTCAGGATGGAGTTATAAAGACTATAAAGAAAATAAATCTTGATTTGCCATCTGAATTTATGTTTGTTGAAGCAAGGTTAGATGGTTCAGAATATAAATCAGAGTTTGTGACAGACACCTTAAATGAAGAAACTTATGAAAAAATTAATGCCTGGTATACAGAACAAATTGAAAGTAAAATTTCAGCCGGATGGAGAAAATTTGACGTAAGAATAAATGAAAAAATGGTTGGCTTAATGATTAATGAAACCATCTTATATGCGCCACAAAATGAAGAAATTGATGCGATTATAATCTCAACATCAGCAGATGAAGAAGCTAAAGTAATAAAGCTTTATTTCACGATTGATAAATAAAACGATATTGAGATAAATGGGGTCAAATAGAATATTAATTGCAGTAGTAGCAGGATTGTCAATATTAATGACATCCTGCTACTTCAATTATATTCATTTGAAATATGAGACCTATACTGGAGCAGGATGGAATAAGTACCATACGCAAATTGCATTTGCAGCATCAACCAGTGCGTATCAAAAAGCACAAGGAATAACAGCTTTCCCTGATGGTGGGACACATAAATATTTAATTAATAATGCAGGATTATATATAATTGATACAACTAAGTCAGAATTAACCAAATTAGTTGATTTCAGTGATTTATATGAGCTTATAAGAAAAAATTGGTCAGTTGAGATTATTTTTAATGATACTTTAATCTATTACAAAATCAAACCATCAACTGAATGGGAGCAGTATTTAAAATGGTCTAATAATAAAAAGGATTCATTAGAAATATATACTTTAAAAGACAAATATTTAAGTTCATATTATGTTAACATCTTAAATAGAAATATTGTCAGAATTGATTCTGGCAGCTTTTCGATTTTTAATAAGAAGAACTCAAATGAATGTAAAACTAATCTAACAATATTGAATAAGATATTATCAAATGTTCAAGTTGCGGAATGGGGATTACGAATTAAAGATATTTATCCTAAACCCGATAGTAAATATATAGATGATAACGTGTTGTGCGGTTAAGACGCCAATGCATATTTTAAGTGATTTATTGGTTTATCGTTCTTTGAATTAATGTATTGTAAGATAGTAACAGCCGTTA
>Ga0307375_10000684_pt1 | contig 40601 bp, 40 predicted proteins | sample TR1MG_FD_202531 | JGI IMG/M metagenome (GOLD analysis project Ga0307375, IMG submission 202531) | Soil microbial communities from Risofladan, Vaasa, Finland - TR-1 | ecosystem: Environmental > Terrestrial > Soil > Coastal area > Acid sulfate soil | place: Finland: Risofladan, Vaasa | collected...
TCTAAGATAAAGGAGGGACCGGACTTTTTGGGCATCATGTTGAGTATTATACGATCCCTGCATAATGACGCCAAACGCCGCTGACCCCAGGGATAAATCCCGGGGCTTGCGCGGCGGGCTTGGTCAGGCGGCCCATCCCGCCTTGATCCTTCTGGTCATCGATCTGGTGGCGGCCTTGGTCGTGATCGTGTCCCTGGTCCCTCTGATCGCCGTAGAGATCCGCCGCCTTCACGATGTGAATCGGAGCGGATGGTGGTTAGGTGCTTCGATCCTATACAGTCTCGCGATCGACGCCATTATCACGGTCGATCTCGTAAGAGCCGTAAAGACCCATACCGTTCAGCCGTTTTTCCGGGCGTTTTTGTCCGGCCAGCACCTAGGGCTCATTGTCGGGCTCGTGGGCGCAATGGCATTGGGTATTACCATCTTTATTTTTACGGTGTTGCCGGGGACCGCTGGCAACAATTCTTATGGCCCAAGCCCGCTCTAAGAATACGCAGTCGCCCCGTGTCTGTGGCCTAGCGGGCGCGGGGCCCACCTAGTGAACACGCCCCGCGCATCCCCCTCTTCGCCTTGTGCGCAAGGCAGGCTGGGTTTCCCGGCCCGCCTTGCGCCAAGCACGGGTCAGGCGGACGGCTGGGGTGATGCCCAACTGAGAAAAACCATTCACAAGCGGGGCGGCCCCCTGTGGAACCATGCGCGCTACGAGCGCGAGCCGGGGCCTACCAAACCGTGTGCGCCCACCTTTACCGGTTTCTGATGATTGCCGGGCCCTAAATGACACCCACGCATTCCGCTGAAGGGACCCTTAAGAGAGACGACCACCGAATGGGCGAAAGGTGACACTTGCGAAGACATGAGTCGCGCAGTCAGGCACTCAAGCCCAGGACCGGCCGAGGACCTCACCGATCACCGCGAGGCGCCATAGAGATCTCGGGTAGTCATGCTGAGGGTATCAAAGAAGCCTCAGATCGAGCATATGTTCGATCTCGTCGCTCGGTCGTGGCCGACTAAAGAAATAGCCCTGAGCTAGCTGACAGCCGCGCGCCTGCAAGAACGTCATCTGCTCATGCGTTTCCACGCCCTCGGCCACGGTTTCAATACCCAGCGCGTGCGCCATTGTGATAATGGCCGCCACAATAGCCGCATCATTCGCATCGTCTGGTATGTTGCAAACAAATGCCTGGTCAATCTTCAATATGTTGATCGGGAATCTCTTCAAATAACTTAGGCTCGAATAACCGGTACCGAAGTCGTCAATCGCGCACCGCACGCCGATCGCGGTCAGGGATCGTAATACCTCGACCGCCGGATCGACGTCCTTCATGAGCACGCTCTCCGTAAGCTCAAGCTCCAGGTTAGTCGAATCCATACACGTATCCTTCAGAATGCGCCTCACAGTTTCCACAATATCTGGCTGATAGAATTGCCGCCCTGACAGATTCACGGCCAAGCGTATAGCCGGCAGTCCCGCCTTCCGCCAGGATTGGTGCTGCCTGCATGCCGTCTCCAAAACCCACGCGCCGACCGGAATAATTAACCCCGTCTCCTCCAGCAAAGGCATAAACTCAGCTGGCGAGACGAGCCCCGCTCCGGGCCGCCGCCAGCGGATCAGTGCCTCAACACCCACGATGTGGCCGCCATTCATGGTGACTTGGGGCTGGTAGCACAAGGTGAACTCTTCGCGCTCCAAGGCGTGTCGCAAGTCGCTTTCCATATTGAATCGTTGGAGCGAGTGCGCGCTCATGTCCGCTTGATAGAACTGATAGGTATTGCCGCCCAGCTGCTTTGCTTGGTACATAGCGGTATCGGCGTGCTTCATGAGGCTCAGAATATCGGTCCCGTCATCCGGATAGAGGCTGATGCCCAGACTCCCTGAAATGAGCAATTCCCCATTATCGATCATAAAAGGCGGGACTAGCGACTCTAACAACTTCCGGGCAATGGGGGCCACATCATCGAGTGATGCGACCTCGTCTAGCAAAATGGCGAACTCATCTCCGCCCAGGCGCGCGACCGTGTCCGTTTCGCGCACACACGTGAGCAAGCGCGCCGACGCCGCCCGCAGCAGGCGGTCGCCGGTGTCGTGACCTAGAGTGTCATTGACGAATTTGAAGCGATCCAGGTCTAAAAACAACACGGCGACGGCGCGTTTATGCCAATAGGCACGGGGCAGCGCCTGCTCTAGGTGGTTAATAAACAATGCCCGGTTGGGAAGTTGGGTGAGGCTGTCTGTCATGGCCAGCACCTCCAGCACCTCAGCCTCGCGCGTTTTTTCCGCTATGAGTTCGTTTACCCGCGACACCATGCTGTTAAACGCCGCCTGAAATACGCCCAATTCGCCCCGCGACGTCACTTCAACTCGACGGGTTAGATCAGTCGAGTAACTGATATCGGCCACCGCTGCGGTAATATCGGCAAGCGGCTTCGTGAACCGGTAAGCGAGCCACAAAATAAGCGCGCCCATGGGCGCCCCGAGCAGGAACGCCCACAGGATGATCTGCCGCCACGCCGCATGCAGGTACCCCTGCATGGCGCCGACGGAATTGACGGCCGCGATTTGCCAGTGAAGCGGGAACTCCTGAACGGATCGCGATCCATAGCTCGCCAAATAGGCCTCGCGGCCTAATGAATAGCGCCTCGCATGCGCCCTAAGCTGCACCAGGGTCGCTGGGGGCAAGTCGATGCCAGTACCATTATAGAGCACCCGTCCCCGTCGACTCATGAGCACAAGATGCCCGCCATTGAGCCGCAACAGCGCCCTCACCGCCGCCCATGGATAGGTGACGACGAGATATCCGCCCACACGACCAGGGTCATAAGACCTATATATGGCCTGACTGAACGCGACCGTCATGCCACCGCTATAGGGATTGGGAGATTTGTCTATAAACCGATGGCTGTGACCCTGCACTGGCATCCAGCTTCGTGGCAACGACCCACGCAAAGGCTTCGTCTTGGAGCTGGAGGCGACCAAGGTGCCTGCGGCGTTAAAGGCATAAATTTGGCCGGGCAATTTGTATTCGGTCTTCATCTGGCGCAACGTGCGGACAATGCGCTTGTCTATGTCGTCCGTTACCAGATCATTCATCACATCGAGGTGTGCCCAGGCGCGGTCATTGAGGGTTTGATGAAAAAACTCCCTCGTTATGAGATTGAGCTTTCCGGTCGCCAGCAAGGCCAGCCTTTTGCGCTCCGCCGCCAGCTGATACGCGCTCAAGTCTTTTAACACGATGGCCGAGACGCTCGCGTAAGTAATGACATACAAAGCACTCAGGACAAACAGCATCCTACGTGCCGAGGGACCAAAAACGCGCGACAGACCGGCCCGTGTGAAAATCTTCATGGCAGCCGACCTAACACCTTGGTGCCGTCAGTCGGCGTCGTGGCGCTCACATAGCCGATAGCGCCAGGCACCTTGCGTACGAACGCGACGACCGCGCGACTCGACCCCATAACGACCGGTGGATTGATGCCCTGAAAGTGCATCTGGCTCCAATAATTGGCGAGCGCCATGGGGGGTTCGTGCAAAACGAGCGTGGAGAATTCGACCCGCAGGGCGCTGGAAGCCCCGCGGTTGACCGGCACGATCCGCTGACCATTGGGCCAGAAGACGACGCGTAGCAGGTAGATGGCGGCGAGCCCCTTGCGGCTAATGGAGCCAGAAATCCCTTGATTTCCGACGATCAGGATCTGACTTCCGCCTTTCGCAAAACCCGTCTGGCTGGCCATCGCTAGCAACGCAAAAGAGATGACTGCTCGAGCGATCCATACCCCCATAGGCCTGTCCTCAAAACAACACTGCAAAGGCTGCATAAACGCCCGTCGGTTCGCCTACCGGCGGACCCTTGGCGTCGAGATACTCCAGCTTCCAAGAAATCGCCGTGCGGGGGCGATAAACCACCCCTACCGCCCAACGCCGGGCGCGCGCGACATACTCCTGAGTCTGGTAGATCTCTCCTTGCCCGACCGCGAACCAGTGATCCGTCAGCGGATACACCGCTTGCAGAAATCCCCCCTCCTCATGGTTGTGGACCCTGGCGAAAGTACCCCCGTGGATATCGGTAAAATTGGCCTGGAACTCCCACATCGCGGGCCCGGTGGTAAATTCGCCGTAAAAGCTCCCTAAGATCTGGGACGCGCCACCCGATTGCTCAATACTGGCAGTTTGTACGGATAGACCGAGCCGGTTCAGCGGGTCCCACCCATAGTGGACATTGAAACCCGCCACCTGTGAGTATTGGTACGGCTCATAATCGCCACCTTCCGCAAAGGCATCGCGGCCCGGCTGAACGTAGAATTGCGCATCCCAGCGAACATCGGCGGGACGCTGAAAACGAAGAGCGGCGCCCGTCACAAATACTGGAAAGGAATAATATGTAGCTAGCGGTCTCGTTACGGTCCACACCAGCGGCGCGGCATGAGTAAGATTCCAGTCGCCCACGGGGGTGAGCATCTTCCCGGCTCGCAAGGTCGTAGCAGAGCTTAAATTAAAATCATTGTACAGACGTTCGATCGCAACCTTACCAGAATGCGTTTCAGGCGCAATCTGCGCGTTCTCGATTTCCGCCTCTAGGAACGGATTAACGTAACGACTTTGGTGACCAAACGCAAATAAGCTCAAGCCTTCCAGGGTAAGGTCGTTGGGGCTACCGTGAGGGGCGCTGAACACAATGCTCGAATAACCAGCGAGATTAAAATTACCAATGCTCTCGCCTCCTCCTAGACGGTAGCCGGCGATAGCTACCGGCACGACGCCACAGGCCTGCGCGACAAACCACGACCAAACGACTACGACCCTGGCAACGTCACGAAAATCCCCTCGCGTCCCATTCCCGCGCCCTTCCACCATTAAAGTCCTCCGCCTAGCCGCGCCCGCTCTTTTTTTATTCGGAGATCCCTATACGTCCCGGGTTAGTTTCATTCTAACAGCAAACCATTGCCATTGTGGTAATCGCGCCATTCGCGACCCGATCGCTCAAGTTACCAGAGAACCGCCCCGTTCGAGCCCACTTACGGGGAGCAACAAAACCTTCTGTAGCCACACCCTCGGAAATAAGGGCCACGGGAGATGACAGACAGGGGCGCCGCACGAGCGCAAGGCTGCCATGAGCTAGGATTCGGCACCTCGCACACCTGTCCGGCCCATAGCGCGGCCTGCTTAGGCTACGATGAAGCGGCGTCATACAGGGCCCTGTGGACTTGGGCGCCCGTGAGTTGCGAACACCGCTAGTGGCCAGCGTCGTCCTGTGCCCCCGCAAAAAACGCGACCAGTATGCCCGGCCCCCGACCTGGGCGGGGAGACGGAAAGCGGTTTGTCCATGTCGGCTCAAACGCTCGTTACGGGCGGGCCAGAGGACCGCGCACGTTGGACAGACTCAAAGCGCCACGGGTGCGCGCACGAAAACGAGCATGGATCACTCGCGCCTCTCCGTCAGCAAAACATCCTCTCAACCGTTTTCTTGACCCAACTCTTCTCCGGGACCGCCTCTCGAGCCAGCATCTCGCGGACGAGTGGACCGTAATCCCGATCGTCCTCCTTGATGTGGGAAATGAGCCATACCTGCAGATCGCCCATCACTTGGCGAGTGACATCCTTGCCCGCATGGAACTGCTTTTTGTGATAGCGCATTCGTTTCGCAAAACTTTCATGGACAAGCTTATGTTCTGCTAGAGCCGGATAGCTAGCGCGCGCCATGAGCCCCTCTTCGAACGCGAAATGGGTCAACGTATACGTGATCATATTGTCGATTATGCCGATCAGGACAGCGCGGTTGCGACGCTCTATGTTATCGTGCATATCGTTAATATACCCGACGATGCGCCTGTGTTGATCGTCGATCGCGTCGATTCCTGTTTCCAGCGATGGATCCCAATCCCAGTACATATCCCTACCCCCCTAAAGGTCATTGCTACCGTGCGCAAAGGCGGTGATCTGTTGGTCCTATGCGCGGGCATAGGACCGTGCTCGGCGGTTTGCAAATCCCGGGCGCTCAATACAAAGTCGCTCGGAGCGAAGCCGGGGATTGATCAACCCCCCACCGGCCCGTCGAGCTCCTGCGTGCCGGTCACCTCCTCACTTGTCAAACGCCGGTAAACCGCTCCTCGATCTGCATGTGCTACATTATTAAGGACCGTAAATATCCTTGTTGCATTTGCGCCACCCTGGCCTGCGTGTGCCAATCCCAACAGCACTTCAGGCGCCCTTGGACATAGGTTGTGCAAGTTCCGTGCCCTGCCAATAATTGGGGAGATTGCGGCTTTGCGTTCCCTAATCTTTGGTCGCTCTCACCCTTATATGGCCTTTGCGTGTGCGCATTCAGCGGGCTGGGCCCGGCCAGCGGCACCACGTCGTAGACAACAACGAGGGTTGTGCCCCTGAGCGGGACCCGCACCGCCGTAGATCGGCACCGGTGACCCTAAGCGCCATCTGGGCGTGGGCCTCTCGGGATCGCCGCAGGGGTATGCTTACTTTGGATGGTGAGTATGGGTGGACTCGAGCCACCGACCTCCGCATTAGGGGCGCAAAGCAAATGGCTTTCCGGATAGGCTACCTATGACGGCATACGGCGGCGTTCGGTAGCGCTAAGGTATAGGCCCAAGAGGACCCCATTTGGACCAAAAGATAAGGCTCAGACCGAGTGAGGATCAGGGCCTTTTTGTGGGCGGCATTCTGCCCTACTTGTGTTTTATGTCCACAATGATTCATCCAGGCCAGTACAAGTCCACCGATCCCAATTAACCAAGATTTCCCATTAGCTTCCGATTCCTAATGGAAGCCATTAGGGTAAGTGGTTGAGTTCATTAGTGTTCAGGGGTAGATTTGAGCGGTAAGCCGATGCACTTTTTCTGTACGGAGGTGTTATGGGGTTTGAGCTCCGGTTTCGCTCTGCGCCCAAGGGAACCGATAAGGAAATCACCGCCTGGGGCGGTATGGGCCTCATGAAACGGATGCTCGATCACCTCCGTTTTGATGAGGCCTTACGATGAGGCCTTACAAAGGAGCGGTCTCCCCCAACCCGGCAGCAATCGGGGCTATCGTCCCGAACAACTCATTACCCAATTCATGTCATGCTGTCTGGCGGGTAGTGGCGCCAATCGTTTTAAGCATGGCGAAGTCACCCGTCACGACCCGGTCTTGAAGCGTCTGCTTGGCTTTCAGCAGATGGCGAACTTCAAGGCGGTGATGCGACTCTTTCGGAAGTTCACACAGGCGACCAACGAGCATGTGTTTGGCAATCTGTATCGGTGGTTCTTTACCCAAATAGCCCCTGCTCTTTTGGGCTCGGCGTCCCAAAATACCGTTCTGCTTGCTAGGGGTATATGCTAACTTGCTGTTTTATATGGTGGCTATGGGTGGACTCGAACCACCGACCTCAGCATTATGAGTGCCGCGCTCTAACCAGCTGAGCTACATAGCCGTAAACCTGAAGGTCGGAGATTTTGGGGGCAGCCCTAGACTATGTCAAGGGAAGACGCCTAGGGCTACCTGCCTTACAACCCAGAACCTTGTCCCACATACCCGCCTGACGCCAAAACCCGCTCTTAGCGACCGACGTTAAAACGAAAATGCACGACATCCCCGTCCTGCATGACATAATCGCGACCCTCGAGACGCAATCTCCCGGCTTCGCGCGCCCCCTGTTCGCCCCGGAGACGCACATAGTCCGCAAAACCTATCACCTCGGCGCGAATAAATCCGTGCTCGAAATCGGTATGGATCACGCCTGCCGCCTGCGGGGCCAAACTTCCACAGTGCATAGTCCAAGCCCGTACCTCCTGGGGACCTACGGTAAAAAAGGTCTCAAGGCCCAAGAGCCTGAAGGCCGAACGCACCAGACGGTCAAGGCTGGGCTCCTCTAGGCCAATTTCGGCCAGGAACGCTGGGCGATCCTCATCGGGCAGCGAGACCAGTTCCGCCTCGAAGGCCGCGCAGATCGCCACCGCCTGGGCCCCTTCCTCCTGCGCCCGCGCAACAACACGATCCCACAGAGGGTTGCCTTTCAGTCCTTCTTCCTTCACGTTGCCAACATACAAGACCGGCTTGGCGGTGAGGAGCGAAAAGCCCCGCACGATGAGCTGCTCCTCCTCGGTCAGGGACAAGGTGCGCACCATGCCACCGCGATTCAAATGCTCGCGGATGCGCGTCAACAGCTCACGACGCTTCAAATCTTCTTTGTTACCGGCGCGCGCGCCCTTGCTTTCGCGGGCCAGCGCCCGATCCACGCTCTCCAGATCGGCCAAACCGAGCTCGGTGTTAATGACCTCGATGTCGGCCAGCGGATCCACCCGGCCGGCCACATGGACCACGTTCTCGTCTTCAAAACAACGCACCACTTCAATAATGGCGTCTGTTTCCCGAATATGGGAGAGAAACTTATTCCCCAAACCCTCGCCTTGCGCAGCGCCGGCCACTAGGCCCGCGATGTCGACGAACTCCATGACCGCCGGGACAATACGTTCAGGCTTGGCGATCGCCGCCAAAGCCGCCAACCTCTTGTCCGGAATCAGGACTACCCCGACATTGGGCTCAATCGTGCAAAACGGATAATTCTCGGCCGGAATACCAGCGGCCGTGAGCGCATTAAAGAGCGTCGACTTACCCACATTCGGCAAACCGACGATGCCGCACTTAAGCCCCATGAGACGCCTCGCCATCGGTTCGATGGAGCAGATTCATGGCGCGTTCGGACTCGCCTTTCACGATCAAAGGAAGCATGTCGAGCCCTCGCAACAAGGCCGCTTCAATAGCCTCTCGCTCAGACTGCGGGGGCCGCCCCAAGACATAGGGAACCAGATCGCGCCGTGGGGCGGGACGACCGATCCCCAGGCGAAGGCGCCAGAAATCCGCGCCCATCTCGGCGATAATATCGCTTAATCCGTTGTGGCCGCCCGCACCGCCGCCCCTTTTAAGGCGCACGACACCCGGAGCCAGATCCAACTCATCGTGAACCACTAAGACCTGCGTGATTGCCAGACGGTAATAACGGCACAGGCTACGCACCGTGGTGCCGCTTGCGTTCATGAAGGTCAACGGCTTTATCAGCCATATATTGACCCCCTCAACACAAGCCCGACCCGCAATCGCCGAAAGCTTGGGTTCGTGACGCCATGGGCATCCGAAGCGCTCGGCAGCCCGCTCGACAAACCAAAATCCCGCGTTGTGTCGGCTATCGACATATTCAGGTCCTGGATTGCCAAGCCCGATAAGGGCCGCGAACGCCTCTGCCAATTACTTGCCTTCCTTCTTGGCGGGCTCCGCCTCTGGAGCCGCCGCGACCACTTCGGCCACCGGCGCCTCGGTCTCCACTTCACGAACCACCGTGATAGTCGTGATCGCCAAGTCGTTGCCATGGGTCAAATCGGTCAGCACCACGCCCTCCGGCAAGGTCAGATTGCTCAGATGGATCGACTCACCCACGTGGAGCGCCGAGACATCGACCACGAGAAACTCCGGCAGCTGACTGGGCAGACAGGAGACATCCACTTCGGTCATCAAATGCGCGACCAAGCCGCCTTGCAATTTCACACCAGGGGCCGAGTCTTGACCGACAAAGTGAAGCGGGACCGGAAGATGAATACGTTCTGCGGCGCTCACACGCTGTAAATCGACGTGTGCTACCACCGGCTTATACGGGTGCATATGCAAATCGCGCACAACCGCCTGATCGACAACCTTCCCGTCTACCTTAATAGTCAGAATCGAGGTGAAAAAGGCCTCATGATGGGTGTGATGCCAAAGCGGGTCATGCTCAAGCGACAAACTCACGGGTTCTTTCCCAGCGCCATACAAAATCGCCGGCACTTTGCCTGCGCGGCGGAGGCGGCGGCTCGCACTCGTACCTTTCTCGCTACGCAACTCGGCGTTTAATTCAAACTTTGCACTCATGACAACTCCTTCAAAAAGGGACGCCCCGCGACCAGGACATCCAGAGGTCCCGCGGTCGGACCGGTTAATCCATAAAGAGCGAGCTTACGGAATCTTCATCCGCAATTCGTCTAATGGTTTCCGCGAGCAGCTCAGCTACGCTCAACTGCCGAATCTTCGCGCAGGCCTGGGCCTGCGCGCGCAATGGGATGGTATCGGTAACAACCAATTCGTCCAACACGGACGCCTCTATACGGTCAACGGCCTGCCCGGAAAGGACCGGGTGCGTACAATACGCAACGACTCGCACAGCACCGTGATCCTTCAGGGCGATCGCCGCCTCGCATAGCGTATTGGCGGTGTCGACCAGGTCGTCCATGAGAATACAGGAACGCCCTTCGACCTCGCCGATGATATGCATGACCTTGGCCTCATTGGGCCGCGGTCTCCGTTTGTCGATAATCGCAAGCCCGGCCTCTAGATGTTTCGCCAGCGACCGCGCGCGCACCACGCCGCCTACATCCGGAGACACCACCAACAAATTGTCGTGCCGATGCCGCCAAATGTCGCCCAGCAGCACGGGCGCGGCATAGATATTGTCGGTCGGAATACTGAAAAATCCCTGTATTTGGTCGGCGTGGAGGTCCATGGTCAAGACCCGATCAGCGCCCGCGCCGCTTACCATGTCGGCCACCAATTTGGCCGCAATGGCCACCCGCGCGGTTCGCGGGCGACGATCCTGGCGCGCATAGCCATAGTAGGGGATCACCGCAGTGATGCGTCGGGCCGACGACCTTTTGACCGCATCCGTCAGGATCAAGAGCTCCATTAAATTATCGTTACTGGGCGCGCACGTAGGCTGCATGATGAAAACGTCCTTGCCACGGACGTTTTCCATGACCTCGACTTGGATCTCACCGTCGCTAAAGCGTCCAACGTACGCCTTCCCGATCGGAATACCCAAATATCGCACCACGGATTCGGCTAACGCTGGATTCGCGTTACCCGTAAAAACCACCATATTATCTGCTGACACGACTCCCTCTTGCTTTCTGGAAAGCGCTCTTTTCAGCTTAAGAGTGGCTGGGGTGCCAGGATTCGAACCTGGGAATGCCGGAATCAAAATCCGGTGCCTTACCGCTTGGCGACACCCCAATGTGTGAGCTGACCGAGACGGGCATGTATGGGGTGAACATTCAGCCCGCGCGTAAGACAAGCGCGCCAACTCGGCGGGCAAGCCCCAACAACCCTTTGCCCGAAGGCCTGATCCGGTACCTCAATAAAGACCGAGGCGCCGGATCCGCTCATGCGTACACACCCGTAATCGGTCAACCAGCGCCAGGCCCGGTCGACCTCTGTATAGCGCCTGCGCACAATAGGCGCCAAGTCATTCTCCCCCTGCCCGGCACGGAAGTCGCGTATTGTGATGGGCGGCCGGAAGCCTGTCAAATCAAGCTCCGTAAAAACGAGCCGGGTCAGCACCGAGGCGTCCGGCACCAGCACCACATACCACGGCTCGGGCAGGTCCACGGGGGTCAGTTCCTCACCCACCCCCTCGGCCCAGGCCGCGGTCCCGCGAACGAATACCGGCACGTCAGCACCTAGCCCTAGGCTTAGCGCCGCCAAGCGGTCCAGGGGCCAATGCAGGTCCCACAAGATATTGAGGGCCAGCAAGGTCGTGGCGGCATCGGAACTGCCCCCGCCGAGGCCCCCGCCGATCGGTAAACGCTTCGTCAAATGGATACGCGCGCCATAAGGGCTGCCGGAGGCCTCGCGGAGAAGGCGGGCGGCGCGCAGGGTCAAATCCTGATCCTCGCCAATGCCGGCCGTCGCCCGGGATCGGGAGATCCGCCCGTCCTTTGTGATCTCAAATTGCAGGTCATCTTGCCAATCAATGAACTGAAAAATGGTCTGCAGCCGATGATAGCCGTCATCCCGACGCCCCACGACATGCAAAAAGAGGTTGAGCTTCGCGGGGGCGGCCCAGATCTCGAGCGCATCGTTCATGACCCGGCCTGCCACTGATTGATCCGCAGGGTCACAGTGATGCGGGCGGGCGGCCCGGTCTTCTCGCTACGGGTTAAACTCAGCAACTCGGGCAAGCGCCCCCACGGGGTCTCGCGATATTGACGGTAACGAATCGACCAGCCAGCTTGGCCCAAAGCGGCCAAAAGACCGAAGCGGTTCACGTGCTGGGACGTGATTGGCCCAGGATCCGGAATCCCCAGGATCCAATACCGGAGACCGGCCACTGGCAACCGCCAGCCGGTCAGGCGAGCTAAGAGTGCATCCGCGTCTGGCCCCCGGAAATGCCCGCGCTCGGTCAATAGCTTGGCGCCGTCCCCATTCGCGCGCAGGCGAAACACGAGGCGCCCAAAAGGCCCGTAGCCCGTCATTTGATAGGCACGTGGACGCACGACCCAGTGCAACATCAAGGTTCCTCCGTGGCCCCCGGAACGTATGCCCCCCTCGGCCGAGAGCGTGAAATGGGTGATGCCCCCCATCTTGGCCCAGTGTGCGAGCCACACTCTATGGGGATGCGCGGGTAGTGGCGCGCGCGGTTCAGACGCGCAACCTGCCAGGAGCGCCGCCCCCAAGAGCATCGCAAGTACGCGTCTCACGACGAAGGATGCTTGGTCAGTTCGGCCTTGAGCGTCGCATTGTGCGGTGCTTTGGCCGAGGCCGCGCGCCAAATGCGGAGCGCGGCTCGATGGTGACCCAAGGCCCACAGCACCGCCCCCAAATGCGCGGCGATCGTGGCATTGTGCGATCGAGCAAAGGCCTTGCGAAGATAAGGGGCGGCGAGTTTCGGCTGTCCCAGGCGATAATAGGCCCAGCCAAGGCTGTCGAGAATATAGGGATTTCCCGGGTCAAGAGCGAGCGCACGCCGTACCAAAGTGAGTCCACGCTTCTCGTGTTGCCCATGATTAATATAGGTATAGCCAAGCGCGTTCAAGATCATCGGGTCGTGCGGGTGATGGCTAAGGAGCGCCTCCAGATCCGCTTCCGCCGCCACCACCTGCCCCAACTTTTCCTCAGTCAGGGCGCGGGCATAGAGCAGCCCACTCTGGTGCTTCGTCTTGGCGATCGCGGGCACCAAAACCTGGAGCGCTTGCGCGTATCGATGCAAGGCCACCAGCACCTGGTTGCGCGCCAACGCCAAAATCACGTCCTCGGTGGCCGTATGCGCGGTCACGCGAGCAAGCGCCTGCCAAGCGGCCTGCGGATGCGACTCCTTCAGCGGGATCAGCGCCTTCCTAAGCTGCGCTGCAAAACGATAAGGGAAGCCCACGCGATCATAATAATAGCGAGCACGGGTAAACCGCCGCTCGTGCTCGGCAATTTCCCCCAAATAAAATAGGGTGTGCGCATCACCCGGCGCAAACACCAAGCTGCGCTTGAAATACCTTCTTGCCAACAACGGCTCGTTCGTTCGCAAGGCCAGGAGGCCAGCGGCATAGAGGACTTGGGGGTCGTTGGGAACGGCCCTGGCGATCATCCGAAACTGCGCGAGCGCCTGGTGCCAATAATCAAGCGCCACGAGCCGACGCGCATAGTCTAAGCGCAGGCGCGTGGCATCGGGATTGGCACGCAAAAACTGCTGCGAAAAATGTAGGGCCAGGAGCGGTGTCTGGACCCACAAAATGCGCGCCTTCAAGACGGCGGCGTCTTCCCATCGTGGCTTGAGGGTCAAGGCCTGGTTGATCGCCGCCAAGGCTTGGCGGGGGTGACTATACTGTCGGGCGAGGCTGGCCAAGGTATAGTAGCCGACCGCATCTTTGGGGTAGCGCAGGCTCAAACCGTGCATGACCGTCAACACAGGCTGCGAGGGTCGGCGTGCCAGCAACAAAGTCGCAATATGTTCAAAGGCAAACGCCCGGCCAGCCGCGCCATCACGCGCAGTCCCGAGCGCTAGCGCCTGCTCGAACTCGTGCTCGGCCAACGCAAATTTCCTAAGACCCAGATCAGCGGCGGCCAACGCCTCCAGGGCGGCGGTGCTCTTAGGATCGGCCATCACCCACAAATGCGCCTGCTGGCGGGCCTGGCCATAACGGCGGGCATAAAGAGACAAAAGCGCAGACCGGCGCATGAGGTCTAGGTCACCGCTCTCCTCTGCCGCTTTCCCAAACGCGCGCGCCGCCTCCCCCAGATGGCCCTGTTGGCCGGCAATATCGCCGACCAACACATGATAGAGCAGGGCATCCCTATCGATAGGCGCCGGTGCCGGCGAACGGGAAACCGGGGACTTAAGCGGCGCGATCGTCGTCGCGCAGCCGGCCAAAAGTGCGGCCATCGCGACCAGGACCGCGGGCAACAGACGTCGCGTCATACGTACTCCAGACCACCCATAGAAAGCGGGCGACACCGCAACCCTCGAGCGGCTATGCTCTGGAGAGAACTGAGAGAGGCCTTGTGCCATGAATGTGATTCTACTCCCCATATTGACCGTACTGGTCTTGGCCTTTGCCTACCGATTCATAGGTCAACTTGTGGCCATGACGGGAGCAGGTGAGCAGTATTATAATACAGACGCCGTAGTCCCGGCAGATTCCTTTCTAGGCGCGCGTCTGCGCGACTTCGGCATCCTCGGCACGCCGCTTTTATTGGCCGGGGCGGCGTTCGGGCTACGCTTCGGCTGGGCACCGGCATTCCTCTGGATCCTGCTTGCGGCCACTACCGTGGGGGCGAGTGCCGCGCTTGCCCAAAGCCGCCTGATCACGCCTACGACATTGCGCGCGGCCAATGCCATGGCCCGCCTCTTTATCAGTGCCATCCTGGCGCTCCTTTGGGCCGGGCTTGCGGCCCAAAGCCCGCATGCGCTACTGACCTTCTTCGTGCTGTATCTGACCGCCGACCGACTCATGCCCCTCCTGGCCGCCCGCCGCGCCGAACTGGTCGGCGGCCTCTTATTGATGGCGGCGATCGGTGTACTGTTTGCCGCACTCGGGGTTTCCTGGCCCTTGGCGTTAACCGGCTCCGCCGCCCTGACAGTGGGGCCGTATCACCGCCTCGCCGCCAGCGGGCCGCTATTCTTCTATGCCCTCCTGTTTCTGATGCTGATCCTAAAAAAGCGGCACACCGGCCTCGATGCCCGCCCCGCCTACGGGGCGCTTGGCGCCCTGCTACTGGGAGGCATCACTATCTTGGTGTTCCTAGCCGCCCTGGTCGGCCATCCCACAATCCGGATCCCGCGCCTAAGTCACGAGGGCCTGCTGGCGGCGTTGCCGCTCCTGGCGTCGGCCTTACCGTTCGGGGCCGCGCTGGCGCCCCTGGGGGATAACGCGCTTGTCCCCTCCCCCAGACGCACCGTCTATTTGCTGATCCTCCTCCAGGGGGCCGCAGCCGTGGGCTTTTTGATCAGCTTAACTATGACCTTTGGCGGCATCCCCGCATGGCAGCTCTTTTTTACGACGCACCCAGGTGCCGTGCCCCTCATCATCGCGGCCGTCACCGGCAATGCGCATCTGATGGGCCTTATCGGGCTCGGTCCCTGGGTGAGCCAACTCCTGCTAGCCAGCCTCTTGCTGCTCACTGTCGCGGCCATGGAAAGCCAGCAGGAGCAGCTTGCCAAAAGCTCGCTCCCCAAGATGCGCGTGCCGCCGCTCATGGCCACGGCCCTCTTGGGGGCCCTGCTTTGGCTCGGTCATGGGCTTTCGGCCCAGGATCAAATCATGATCGGGGCGCTTTTCGGTATTGGCGCCGCCAGTGCCTTGATCCTATGGCGACGCGCGTTACCGCGCTTTGTGGTATCCTTAGGGCTGGTATTACTTGTGCTAGCCGACATAGCGTTGATCGCGATAGGGTGGGCCCATCTCGGTACCCACCCCGTGCGCGCTGGCTTGTCGGGAGCAGTCATGATCACTGAGGCCGTCGCAGCGGCCCTGTTTTGGCGGACCCGGTCCCGACCCGAAGACTATGCATCTCGTCGCTCTGGGCATCAATCATAAAACCGCGCCTCTGTCCCTACGGGAACAGGCGGCATTCGATCCTCAGGCCCTGCCTGAGGCGCTCCGTGCAATGACCGCGAGCGGCGCGGACGAGGCGACCATCCTGTCCACTTGCAACCGGACAGAGCTTTACTGCGGCCTTGAAGAGAATAGCTACGACCCGCTGGTTAACTGGTTCTGCGATTACCATAAGTTACCGGCGCGCGTGGTGCGCCCGCACCTCTATATTCACGCCGGGCGTATAGCGGTGGCCCATGCCTTTCGGGTCGCCTCCGGTCTCGATTCCCTGGTGTTGGGGGAGCCCCAGATTCTCGGCCAAATGAAGAGCGCCTTTGCCACGGCCCACAAAGCCGGAACCACCGGCAAGATCCTAAACCGCCTCTTTCAGCATACCTTTTCCGTCGCCAAGCAAGTACGCACCGATACCGCCATCGGCGCGAATGCCGTGTCCGTCGCGTTTGCGGCGGTGAGCCTTGCGCGGCGCATTTTCGACAACCTCGCGAACCAGACGGTGTTGTTGATCGGCGCGGGCGAAATGATCGAATTGGCGGCGCGCCATCTGAAAGAGCAAGAAATCGGCCGCATGATCGTCGCTAACCGCACAGTCGAGCGCGCAAGCATCCTCGGCGATATCTACGGGGCGGAAGCGATCTCGCTACTCGAGCTCCCAGATTATCTGAGCAGCGCCGATATCGTCATCTCCTGCACGGCGAGCCTGTTGCCCATCTTGGGCAAGGGAGCAGTCGAAAGCGCTTTGAAGGCACGCAAACACCGGCCGATGTTTTTGGTCGACCTTGCCGTGCCGCGCGATATCGAGATCGAGGTCGGGGACCTGAACGACGTCTACCTCTACAGCATCGACGACCTAAGAGACGTGATCCAAGAAAACATCCAGTCTCGCCAAGCAGCGGCCCGCGAGGCCGAGATCATTATCGAAGATGAGGTGATCCAGTTCATGCGCTGGGTGCGATCGCTCGACTCGGTACCGACGGTGCGCGCCTTGCGGACGGCGACTGAGACCTTGCGAGACGCGGAATTCGAACGAGCGCGCCGGGCGCTCGCGCGCGGCGAGCCGCCAGATCAGGTTCTGCTGCGGTTTGCCCACAGCCTCACAAACAAGTTTATGCATTTGCCAAGTACTGCGCTGCGCGAGGCCGATGTCGAAGGTAATACGGACCTCATCGGCGCGGCCCGGGCGTTATTTCGTCTCGACCACAAGGCGCCTTAAATGCAAGCGTCGATCGCCGCCAAGCTCGAGCAGTTAGTCGCGCGTCTGGAAGAAAACACAGCGGAACTCTCGGACCCCACTGTTACCCAAGATCAAGAGCGGTTTCGTAAGCTGTCGCGCGAGCATGCCGAACTGACGCCGGTCGTTGAGCGGTTTAAGACATGGCGGCAATGCTGCGAGCAGATCGTAGCGGCCCAGGCCTTGCTTCAGGATGTCGACCCTACCGTGCGCGCACTTGCCCACGATGAGATCGCCGAACTCGTCGATGCGCAGGCGGCCGATGAGGTCGAACTCAAGCGTTTGATGTTACCGCGAGACCCGAACGACGAACGCAATATCTTTCTTGAGCTTCGTGCCGGCACCGGTGGCGACGAAGCGGCACTCTTTGCCGGCGACCTCTACCGCATGTACACAGGCTATGCGATCCGGCGCGGGTGGCAAATCGAGGTCATCCATGCCAGTGCGGGCGAACATGGCGGTTACAAAGAGATGATTATTCGCCTCGCGGGCCCATCGGTTTACTCACGACTCAAGTTCGAGTCCGGCGGCCACCGCGTGCAACGGGTACCGACTACTGAGGCGCAAGGACGGATCCATACCTCGGCTTGTACGGTCGCGGTTATGGCCGAGGTCGAGGAGCGCGAAATCACGATCAATCCGGCCGACTTGAAGGTCGATACCTTTCGCGCCTCGGGGGCCGGCGGGCAACATGTCAACAAAACGGACTCCGCGATCCGCATCACCCACCTACCAACGGGGCTCATCGTGGAATGCCAAGACGAGCGCTCGCAACACAAGAATCGCGCGCGGGCGCTCTCGGTCCTGGCCTCGCGATTACGCGAACAGGAGCAACGCGCCAAACAGGAAAAGGAGGCCGCCACGCGCCGCATGCTAGTCGGTAGTGGCGATCGCTCGGAACGAATACGTACCTATAATTTTCCGCAGGGCCGCATCACGGATCATCGGATCAACCTTACCTTGTACCGACTCGAGCGCGTATTAGAAGGCGACCTAGATGAAGTGATCGATGCCCTGATCGCCGAAGACCAGACCGAGCAACTGGCAGCACTCGCCCTGGAATGAGCACCATACGGGCCTTTCTCGCAAGCGCGGCCCGCCTGCGCGACCGGGGCACCGAGGGTCTGGCCGCTCACCCCCAAGAGATCTGGGCCTTAGGCTGTCATGTCCTAGCACGCCCCCTAGCACGCCTCCTGGCAGTCGATTCCACGGAACCCTTGAGCGCCCAAGACGAGGCACGCTGGCGGGAACTGATCGCCCGACGCGTTGCGGGGGAGCCACTCGCCTACCTGCTCGGTTATACCGAGTTTTGGTCGCTGACCCTCCGCGTGACGCCCGCTGTCCTCGTACCACGGCCAGAGACCGAGATGCTCGTGGAGCGGGCACTGGAACTAGGGCCCCGCGCCGCGCCCCTGCGGTACGCGGACATCGGAACTGGGTCCGGAGCGATCGCGCTGGCCCTCAAAAAGGAGTGCCCCGAGGCCGTCGTCATCGGTTTTGATAAAAGCCTAGCGGCGCTCGCCGTCGCGCACACCAACAGCCGGGACCTCGGCTTGGACGTCTTGTTCGTGGCAAGCGATTGGCTAAGTGCCGTAAAACTTGGCCAATTTGACGTCATCATAAGCAACCCCCCTTATATCGAAAGCACCGACCCGTGCCTCTGCGGAGAGGGCTTACGTTATGAGCCGCGAAGCGCCTTAGATGGCGGCGTCGACGGCTTGGCGGCGCTCAGGTCGGTGATCGCCGCGGCCATTCCCGCGCTGCGCCCCGGCGGCCGACTGCTGCTCGAACATGGCGCAACGCAAGGACCCGCGACCACAGACCTGCTCCGGCGGGCAGGCTTTCAGGACACCCAGACACGCATCGACTACGCCGGCCATCCGCGGTTAAGCGAGGGGGTGTTTCATGGATGATAACGCACTGCTCTACCACAGCGCCCACATCTTTCTGCCGGAAATGGGCATTGCCGGGGTAGAACGACTCGCGGCCGCGCACGTATTGCTGGTCGGGTTAGGGGGTCTCGGATCAGTAGTCGCACTCTATCTCGCGCGCAGCGGGATCGGCGAATTGACCCTAGTCGACCACGACACGGTGTCGCGCTCTAACCTGCCCCGCCAAATTCTCTACGATCAGAGTGGCGTAGGTATCCTAAAGACCGAGGTCGCGCGCCACGCCCTCATGCCCGTTGCCTCTGGCCATATCCGTCTCTTGCCCGAACGGCTGGAGGGCACGCGCCTCCAAGAAGAGGTGGCGCGTGCCGATATCGTCTGCGACGCCTCCGATAATTTCGCTACGCGCTTTGCGTTAAACGCCGCCTGCGTGGCACACCGCCGCCCCTTGGTATCGGCCGCGGTCATCCGCCTCGAGGGGCAAATCCTGGTCGTTGACCCCGCGCAGCCGGAGGCGGGCTGTTACCGATGCCTCTACCCGGAAACAGAAGAGCTGGCCGAGAATTGCTCAGAACGCGGAGTATTGGCCCCCGTAGCCGGGATTATGGGGGCGATGCAGGCTACCGAGGCAATCAAGATGCTGGTCGGCATCGGTGAGCCCTTGGCGCGCGAGCTTCTACTTTTTGATGCCAAGAATATGACCAGCTACAAGATTCGCCGTCGCCAGGACCCGTGCTGCCCGGTCTGTGCGCCCGACAACGCCTGCTAACCACCGTCCGAGCAGATGGAGACAATTGCGTAGCGCTTGCCGCCATTGGCAGTCGTGGCACAGTCCAAAAAACACTGGCTCAGTCTGGGTTTGCGTCTCGAGTCCTCACTCTGAGGTCGCCCTCTAGAAACAGCGCGGCCCGCAACAGGGCCCACTGCTCGTCCCAATCAGTGAGCGGGGAGGAACGAAAGCGGCTACGCACCGCTTGCGCGACCCGACCATCGGCGGCCGCCAGGAGCAACTGAGCGCACACAAACGGCGGTGGCGCGCCGGGGCGCAAAGCGGCCTCACGCAGCATGAGTCGCAAGTGGGTCTCTAGGCGGTCATAGAGCTGACTCAAGCGCTCCTGGAGCCGCCCGTGCTCGCCCGCTAACACGGCGCCCTGAAGAAGATGGGCGAGACCGTGATTCTTGTCGGCGAACGCCAACCACAGATGCAGGACTTGGCCTAGCTTGGCGCTCGCCGATAGCGGTTCATTATCAATTCGGTTGATACGCGAAAAAAGGCTCTCTTCGATGAATTCGAACAGGGCATCGAACATTCTCGTCTTGCTAGGGAAGTGGCGATAGAGGGCGGCCTCAGACACGCCTACGGCGGCCGCCAACTTGGCCGTGGTGATCGGTGCGCCGGGGGTCTCTTCTAAGAGGCGCGCCAGTGTCTCTAGGATCTCCTGGCGTCGCTCACCGCTGCGTGGGCGCGCCACGATTAGGCCTTATGCTCGGCGGGCACGACACGACCTACCGCGCCCCATCCCTGACTGGGCGTGCCGCCAGTGATACAGCTCGCGCCCGGCGCGAGGATCCTGCCACACGATACCGCACGCCGCACCATTTCGATCGCGAGCGAATGCCCGTCTGACCGGCCATCTTGCCGCCACGGGGAGGTCGGCGTCGGCGTCCTTGCGAAACAGTGATCTCTCACTGACTGATCCATTGACGCCTCCTAGGCTCGGATGAGGGTGCCCACACCCTCATTGGTCAGAACCTCAAGCAACACCGCGTGCTCGACCCGCCCATCGACGATATGGGCAGAGCCCACCCCGGCCGCCACAGCCTCGAGCGCGCACCGGACCTTGGGCAACATGCCGCCCTGGATCACTCCTTCGTGAATGAGTCGCTCCGTTTGGGCAGCATCCATATGGGCAATCAATTGGCCATCCGCCCCCAAAACCCCGGCGGTATTGGTGAGCAACAAGAGCTTCTCCGCGCGCAGGGTGCCAGCCAAGTAGCCGGCGACCAGATCGGCATTGATGTTATAAGTTGCGCCGTCGCTACCGATACCGATCGGGGCAATAACGGGAATAAAATCCCCCGTATCCAGCAGGCTCACGAGTTCGGCATTAATCCCCGTGACCTCGCCGACATGGCCTATATCAATAATTTCACTGGGCAAACCCACCCCTGACGGCGGGCGTAACTCCAGCTTGCGCGCCGATATCATGCCCCCATCCTTCCCCGACAAGCCCACCGCCTTGCCGCCGTGGCGATTAATCAAGTGGACGATTTCCTTATTGACGAGCCCGCCTAAGACCATCTCGACGATATCCATCGTCTCCTGATCCGTCACTCGCATACCCTGGATAAACTGGCTCTCCTTACCAATACGGGCCAGCAACTTGCCGATCTGAGGGCCACCGCCATGCACGATGACGGGATTCATGCCCACCAATTTCATGAGCACGATATCGCGCGCAAAGCTCTCCTTTAGGCCAGGATCAACCATGGCATTGCCGCCATACTTGATCACGAACGTCTTCCCCTGGAACTTCCGAATATAAGGGAGGGCCTCCATAAGGAGGCCGACAGAGGCGGTGGCAGAGGACACGTCATTCTCCAACTGGGATCGTCGCACAACTTACCCGATTTCCCCTGCAAAGTCAGCCACACCCAAGCCCATCGACCCAGGGAACTGGCGACGACACGCCAAGCCCTGTCGCGACATTAGCGCTCCGATCATTTAAGTGAAGGCTATGGGTATTTGCGTTACGGGACATAGAACTATTCTTAGCTGGGAACACCCATAACAGCGGCTTGAGGCCTGCGAACCACGTCGGAATTTTGGCCTTTGGGTGCGCGACGATAGTACCCCACCAGCGCGTCGTCGCGCGTGGTGGGGCTTAAACGAAACCCCACACGCGACCCCGCCGCTTTCCTAAGCGCCCCCTAAAACAACAAGGGCCCCGCCGAGGGGCCCTTGAAAAGGCGGGGCAGAGGCTTATGACGACACGGCAATCTTCTTAGGCTTGACCTCTTCTACCTTGGGCAAAGTGAGCTCTAGCACACCATCCTTAAGGTGCGCGGCGACCCGCCCCTCATCAATATGCGAACCTAGGCGGACGCTCCGCGAGACCCTACCAAAACTGCGCTCCTCGCGGACGATGCGACCACCGGCCTTCTCTTCATGATGACGCTTGACCTCGCCGGCGACAGTCAATACCCCATCGGCTAGCGTGATATCGATGTCCTCGCGCTTAACGCCAGGCATGTCCATGCGGATCACGTACTCATCCTCATGCTCCATAATGTCCATAGCCGGCACGCTACCCGCCTCACTGCCCGCCTTAGCCCGGCGTTGCAACGGGCGAAAGAACCCCTCGAATAGATTGTCAAGCTCATCGTTTACTAACGTCCAACCCGAAGTACTGGGACTCTGCATCAATGCGCTCATGGTAATCACCTCCATATTTTCCGTTGGTTGCCACTTCCAGCTGGTTAGGTATTTGGGGCTTATTAGCCCTATTTTCAAGGCGCGGACCGTTCTTTTTAGCGGATTCGCTGTGCGCGCCTAGACCAGCGCCATGCCCGCAGACACCTCCTGCCCTTGCTCCCTGCCGGCCCATTCAGACGCGCGCCGAGACGCACGCCTACGCCAATCGAGGCCCCACCAATTGGGCGGTCGTGCCGAACGCACTTGCGGCCAGTGCAGATCCAGAGACTCAGTCCAGATCGCTTGCCCCGCCAAAAAAGACCAACAGGACGCAATTGGCTGCCAACGCCAGTATCGCCGCGATTAAGACTCAGTCTGCCGAGACCGGCGCCGCCCATGGCCTCTAGCCTGATAGCCAGGCCTCGGCCCTATCCGACTAGCGCGCCACCTGCGGGCACCAATGCGCGTCTTGCCGTACCACGCCAAGAGCACGCGAACTCGCCCAAACCTCGATGGCGACGAGATTCGGGATGGCCGCACCGCCGGCCCCAACGCCCACACGCCGCGGCAGAACCGCGGCGGCGCTGACAACCGCAGTGACCTGTTGCGTATGCTCGGGGGCGACCGGCGCCGGACGCGCCCAAAACCGCCGGTGGCTGTTGGCGGCGAGACCGGATCCCAAGCTGATATCGACCTGACTTGCTCAGCCGCGAACATCACCCCGCGCACATCTGAGCGGCGGCATTTCTGTCCATTCTTTTATACATGTATATATTTTCCGAATGGTCCTTTTTCAAGCCACGTATCGCTTTGGCTTGCAGCCACTTGATACCTGGCGGCGACCGTCCTATAGTCCCAAGCCTTAAGGCATTCTTATATGGCGTTATTCTTAGTATTTTTATGCCTTCATAAAATATCGCGTCGAATATAATGGGAACCTTATAAGCGGGTCTTTCCCTTATTAAACCGCACACCGCCTAACTAGACGGACATGGAGAGATGTTATGCTGGTAAAAGATGTCATGATCACAAGAGTCAAGACCGTCAACCCGGACAGCGCCATTCGCGATGTCGCAACCATGCTTGGGTTTTACCATATCAGCGGTCTCCCGGTAGTTACCGACGGGGACACACTGGTGGGAGTTATCTCCGAGAAAGACGTACTACGCGCTATGTACCCAAAGATCGATGAAGCCATCGAGTTAAGTTCCTCTGTTCATTTCGATGATCTTGAAAGCGAGTTTCGTGATGTCCTCCACGCACATGTTTCGGATTTCATGACAGCGCACGTTTTCACAGTGGCCCCAGACGACCAAATCTTGCGTGCAGTCGCTGTGATGATCGCCCACAAGATTCGCCGCATTCCCGTTGCATCCAATGGTAAGTTGGTGGGGATTCTGAGCATCGGCGACGTTCACAAGGCCGTGCTGAAAGAGACGTTCGACCGCAAGCTGGGCCAAGAAGGCTCAAAAAAGGACCTGCACCCACGCGTCTAACCTACGGGGCGATCCACATGAGAGCGACTAACCAATAAGGGAGCGACTATGGGCGAGGCAGCAAAAGTGGAGACAAGTGAACAACCTATAAACAATAAGGGCTTGACCAGCGAGGAAGTGGCCAAGCTGATGGCCGAATTTGGCCCCAACGTGATCTCGGAAGACAAACCGAGTCCGATCCGATTATTTTTAAAGAAACTCTGGGGCCCGGTGCCATGGATGCTCGAGGCGACCTTCGCGCTCGAACTGATCTTGGGTAACCGCATTGAGGCGATGATCATCGCCTTCTTGATTCTATTCAACGCGGTTCTGGGCTTCATGCACCAACAGCGCGCCCAGGACGCCCTCAACATGCTGCGCAGCAAACTGCAGATCATGGCGCGCGTCTTGCGGGACGGTACGTGGATTCAGATATCGTCAGCGGAGCTGGTCCCCGGGGATTACGTGCATTTGCGGGTGGGCGATTTTGCGCCAGCCGACCTCACAGTGGCCGAAGGCCAAGTCCTGGTAGACCAATCCGCGCTGACGGGTGAGTCCGTACCTGTGGAGCGCGAACCTGGCGAGGCCATCTATTCGGGTTCGGTTTTGCGACGCGGTGAAGCCAGCGGAACTGTTACCGCAACCGGTAGCCGGAGTTTCTTCGGAAAGACCGCTGAGCTTATGCGCGGGGCCGGGAGCCGCGGCCATGCTGAAGCGCTGGTCATGTCGATTGTGCGCTATCTGCTCATTATGGATGGGGCGTTGGTAGTCGCGATTCTGATCTACTCGGTCGTGACGAAGTTCCCGCTCATGCAGGTGATGCCGTTTGCGTTGATATTGTTGGTGGCATCAGTGCCGGTCGCGCTCACCGCCACGTTTACACTCACGAGCGCCATAGCATCGCTAGACCTTTCTGGTAAAGGGGTGCTGTTAACCCGACTCGCGGCCATTGAGGAATCGGCCGCGATGAATGAGCTCTGTAGCGACAAGACCGGGACGCTCACACTAAACGAGTTGACCTTGTCTGCGGTTCATTCGGCAGACGGCGTGGACGATGCCACCTTGATTCTCATGGGCGGGCTTGCCAGCGACGAGCGTACTCAGGATCCTCTGGATAAGGCGATCCTGGAGCGACTGAAGGAGAAGGGGATAGCGCTTCCGGAAAAAACCAGCTTTACGCCCTTTGACCCCAGCACCAAGCGCTCCGAGGCCACATTTAGCCAGGACGGTAAGCCGTGGCGCGCCGTTAAAGGGGCGCCTCACGTCGTCGCCAAGCTCGCTGGCGTGGACGGGGGCTTCTGGGAAACGGCCATCTCGGACCTAGCGGCAAGCGGCGCGCGCGTGCTTGGTGTCGCCGCAGGACCCGAGGGACATTTGGAATTCAAGGGACTGCTCGCACTTGCAGATCCACCGCGCCCGGAGGCCCGCGCGATCATAGCGGAGCTTCGCACCTTGGGTGTGCGGGTGCGCATGGTGACAGGAGACAGCATGGCCACCGCCCGGGTTGTCGCGGCGGAACTCGGTATGGATGGGGCCATCATCGGAGGCCGCGAGGAGATTGCCTCTGGCAAGATCTGCGACATCTACGCCAGCGTTTATCCGGAAGACAAGTTTCGCCTCGTTCAGACGTTCCAGAATATCGGACACACGGTCGGCATGACAGGTGACGGCGTCAATGACGCACCAGCCTTAAAGCAGGCGGAGGTCGGCATCGCGGTTTCAAGCGCCACCGACGTTGCCAAGGCCGCGGCGAGCATGGTCTTAACCGATTCTGGACTCAAAGGTGTGGTGGCGGCGGTCAAGACCGGGCGCCGGGTCTACCAACGGCTTCTCACCTACACCATCAACAAAATCGTCAAGACGATCCAGGTGGCGGTGTTCTTGAGTCTTGGGCTCATTGTGTTTCGGCAATTCGTCGTGACGCCACTGCTCGTGTTGCTGTTGTTGTTTGCGAATGACTTCGTGACGATGTCCATCGCCAACGATAATGTTCGCGTCTCGCAGCAGCCTGATATTTGGAACGTAAGGGTGCTTGTGAAAACCGCGGTCGTCATCGCGATCGCGTGGCTCGCTTACATCTTTGCGGTGTTCATTATCGGCAAGTACGAGCTTAACCTGCCGGTGGCCCCCTTACAGACGCTATGCTTCTTGGGTCTTGTCTTTTCGGGTCTTGCCAATGTTTTCCTGGTGCGCGAGCGCTCCTACTTCTGGTCGTCTCGGCCCGGTGGGTATCTCATGCTAGCGAGCGGTAGCGATATCGTGTGCATATCGCTCATGGCCTATTTTGGGGTACTAATGGCACCGGTCGCGTGGACTTATATCCTCACGCTCCTCGGCTTCACGATCGGCTATATGGTCCTCTTGGACCTGATCAAAGTGCCTTTGTTGCGCGATGATTCCAATCCACAAGAGCGTGTGCCGCAAGCCTCGTAATCGGCAGCGTTAGCGACAAACCCCCATACCCGGCCTCTCCGGTTGGTGCGGGGTAGTCTGAGATCCAAATCAGGGGCTCCTTCGGGAGCCCCTGATGCTTTGGGTCAACGCGCTCGTGCGGGCAGCAGATTGCTGGGCTAGCGAGCACGATCTTGTCCGACTCGCTCCTCTTTCGAGACACTGATAGCGCCAGGCCTTCGGCCTCAGAGTGCGAGTAACCGCATGAAGGCTCGGGGAACGATTTAAAGAATGTACCGCGCCAAATCCTCATCGGCAACCAACGCCGCTAGGTGTTGATCGGCATACGCGGCATCCACAACCACGGCGCTACCGCTTCTGTCTGGGGCCTCGTACGAGAGCGATTCAAGAAGTCGCTCCATCATGGTATGGAGCCTACGTGCGCCGATGTTTTCCGTCCGTTCATTGACCTGGAAGGCTAGCTCGGCGACCCGGCGAATGCCATCGGGCGTAAATTCAAGGGTCAGGCCTTCGGTCGCCAACAGCGCTGCGTACTGTTCGGTGAGCGATGCATGAGTATCTTTCAGTATGCGCTCAAAATCATTTGCGGTGAGGGCGTCGAGCTCGACCCGAATAGGCAAACGACCCTGCAATTCCGGGATGAGGTCCGATGGCCGCGCGACATGAAAGGCGCCCGAGGCAATAAACAGAATATGGTCGGTGCGCACCATGCCGTACTTCGTCGAGACCGTCGACCCCTCGATAAGCGGTAATAGATCCCGCTGGACGCCCTCGCGCGACACCTGCGGACCCTGATTCTCCGACCGGCCCACGACCTTGTCGATCTCATCAATAAAGACGATGCCGTGTTGCTCGGCTCGGTCGATGGCGCTTGCCTTTAAATCGTCCGCGTTGATGAGTCGCGCGGCCTCCTCTTCGGTAAGCAGCTTCATGGCTTCCCGCACCTTGACCTTGCGTTGCTTAGGGTTCTTATTGCTGAGATTCTGGAACATTCCCTGCAATTGGCTCGTCATCTCCTCCATGCCCGGTGGCGCAAAGATCTCGACACCAGCTGGTGCGACATGGGTCTCAATCTCGATCTCCGTATCGTCTAGCTCCCCCATGCGCAGGCGACGACGGAAAAGCTGTCGGGCGGCACTCCCGCCCTGCTCCGCATCGGCACGGCCTACGGTGTAGGGATCGACGCGTGTGGGCGGAATGAGCGCGTCTAAAACTCGCTCCTCGGCGGCATCCTCAGCCTGCGGCTGGACACGTTCCATTTCCCGGGAGCGGGTCATCTTTACCGCTATTTCGATAAGGTCGCGGATGATGGAGTCCACGTCCCGGCCCACATATCCCACCTCGGTGAATTTAGTGGCCTCGACTTTTAAGAAGGGGGCATCAGCTAGGCGCGCCAAGCGGCGCGCGATCTCCGTCTTGCCGCAACCCGTGGGGCCTATCATCAGGATGTTTTTCGGGGTGATCTCGGTGCGTAATTCCAAATCTTCAACCTGCGCGCGGCGCCAACGATTCCGCAGGGCGATTGCGACCGCCCGCTTAGCGGCACTCTGCCCGACAATATGTTTATCGAGCTCCTGAACGATCTCTCGGGGCGTCATTCCTGACATCAAGGCTATCCTAGTTCTTCAATGGTGAGATTGTGGTTGGTGTACAGACAGATGTCGCCGGCGATATGGAGGGCGCGCTCCACGACATCGCGCGCGGATAATTCGGTATGGCTCAAGAGTGCCCGGGCGGCCGCCTGGGCATAGGGCCCGCCGGAGCCGATCGCAATCAAACCATCTTCCGGTTCGATGACGTCGCCATTACCAGTAAGGATAAGGGACGCGGTCTGATCGGCTACTGCCAGGAGCGCCTCAAGACGTCGCAGGAGTCGATCTGTGCGCCAGTCCTTCGCCAATTCTACCGCCGCACGGGTGAGGTGCCCCTGATGCTTCTCTAGCTTCGCCTCGAAGCGCTCGAACAACGTAAAGGCGTCCGCGGTCCCGCCGGCAAACCCCGCCAAAATGCTGTCCTTATACAACCTACGCACCTTGCGGGCGTTGGCCTTCATGATGGTGTGACCCATGGTCACCTGCCCATCGCCGCCAATAACGACCGCGCCGTTACGGCGAACGGCTAAGATAGTCGTGCCGTGGAACTGTTCCAAACACCGCCCCCTCGTTAAAAAACGCTTGAACTCAATGTGGAGGCATAAAACCGGAAAGGCAAGTGGTGCTCAGCGATACAGAAAACGGTTGTCCGTTACGCGGCGCCCCTCGTTTTGGCGACGCCCCCCTTGTTCAGGTTCCCAGCGCACCATACCGCGCCGATCAACCCGTCTCCGGCGTACGATGCGCCGACGTTCCGTGCCACTGTAGCCTTTCGTCTGGACGCGGATGGTGGTACCCACTCTTCTTAGTCCTGGCATACGAGAAAAACCCAGCATGAAAGTGGTTTAAAGTTAGCACAGCCGATGACCCTCTTCAACGCGGTTTGCGGCGGGCCCGGGGGTGGGCGGCATCGTAGACCTGCGCCAGTTGCTGAAAGTCCAGATGGGTATAGATTTGCGTGGTGCTTAGGTGCGCGTGGCCCAAGAGCTCCTGGACTGCGCGCAAATCATGGCTCGACTGCAGGATATGACTGGCAAAGGAGTGGCGCAGCATATGCGGGTGCAGGGGAACCGAAAGCCCCCGCTGTTTGGCCAGGAGCGCGAGCCGCTTTTGGATCGCGCGGGCACCGAGGGGGCGCCCCGCGCGCCCGGTAAAAACGGGCCCCAAGGGGTCGCCGCCGGATCGCAACGGCAACCAGGCCTTCAGGGCCTCCTGGGCCGCGCGCCCAATAGGCACCAGTCGCTCACGATTACCCTTGCCGGTGACCCGCGCCAGGCCCTGGCCCAGGTCAAGCTCTGTGAGGCGCAGATTGACGAGTTCCGAGAGACGCATGCCAGCCCCGTACAATAATTCGACCAGGGCAAGATCGCGGGTCTCGATGGGGGTCGTCGGCGGGGTGGATAACAGGCCCGCCACTTGGTCGACCGTGAGATCCGAAGGCAGCCGCCGCGCCGCACGCGGCGCCTTGACGCCCCGAAACGGGTTTGCCGAAAGACCGGACTCCCGGTAAAAGGTGCGCGCCGCCGATAAGGCGCGGGCGATACTGCGCCCATTATGCCCCCCGCGGCTCAGCATGCTCACAAAACGCCTCGCCACCTCCACCGTGATGTCCTGAGGGGCAGGGCAAGACTCCGCGCACGCAAAGGCCGCGAGTCGCGCGAGGTCCTGCGCATAAGCCGTCAACGTGTGGGGTGAATAGCGGCGCTCGAACTGTAGCCGGCCCAAACATTCGCGGACCGCTTGCGTCCAGGCCTCCGCGATCATTTAGCGGTTCAGATGTCGGGCGATGGCGCGCATCACGAGCTCGCCTAGCCGACTCAAGTAGACCGTGCCCGCCCCCGTCGGGAAGCGCTGCGCATCATGGCTTCCCAAGAGCAAGACGCCACTGCGGACCGCATCTCGCAACGGAACGACCGCCACCGAACTGACATCGGCCTCCCGCGCGCCCAATAGGCTGCGCGCCTCACGGAGCACACTTTTGGGTCCACAGAGCGGCCGATCGCCCGCCAACTCCAAAACTCGGCCGAGGCTAGGGTCGTCGGGGGTCACAAATTCGGCGCGCCCGCCGAGGAGCCCGCCGTCAACCCCCAACGCCACCACCACCACGTCAAGCTGCAATTCATGGCGCGCCAGATCGTAAACGCAGCCAAACACATCATCGAGCGATGCCGCATCGATCAACATGACCGCGAGTCGGTGTAATTTCTGTGCCAGGGCGTCGTTGTCCCGGGCCACGGCCAAGACCCCACGCCATTCACTGTCCTTGGCGTTCGCGCGGGCGCGCAGCAACGCGATCTGTCTTTGGAGCAAAGACGTGGCCGCCCCGCGCCCCAGGTGGGGGATCTGCATGATCTCCAGCACATCCTCGTGCCGCTCGAAATAGCCCGGGTTGTCCCGCAAGTAGCGAGACACCGCCTCCTCAAGGGAGGCATCCTCATTCAGACGCTTCATGGCCCCACCCCTGCCCGCTCAATCTTCCGTCAAATACGCGGCGGGCAGGTCCTTGCATCCATATTGGCCCACGCCCATCCCAAATCACCGTCAGCTGACCACCGGGCAGGTGGACGTCGACCTTTTCATCCAAAAGATTTCGCAATCTGCCGGCAGCGACCGCCGCACAAGCCCCGGTCCCGCACGCCAAGGTCTCGCCAGCGCCCCGCTCATATACCCTCAATCGGATCGTACGGCGATCAACGATTTGCATAAAACCCACATTCACTCCTTGCGGGAACCGCGCGTGCCGCTCGATAAGCGGACCCTCAACCAAGACCATGGCCTGGTCTACGTCTGCCACGACCTGGACCGCATGGGGATTGCCAAGCGATAGGACAGTCATCAACACATCCTGCCCTCCGACATTGACAGTATAGACGACCTCCTCCTGTTGCGCGGTAAAAGGGACATCCTCCGGACGGAGCCGCACCAGCCCCATATTCACCAGCACATCTCCCTCATCTAGCAATTGCAGCGTAATCACGCCGCCTAGCGTGCGCACCGTCAGCACATCTTTGGAGGTCAGCCCCTCATCGCGCACATACCGGGCAAAACAGCGGGCACCATTGCCGCATTGCTGAACCTCGTTGCCATCGGCATTGAAGATTCGATACCGGAAATCGACCCCGGCCTCGGTGCTGGCCTCAACCACCAAAACCTGGTCGCAACCGACACCGAAACGACGGTCGGCGAGCCAGCGCACCCGCTCTGGCGTCAAATGGACAGTCTGGGTGATCGCGTTTAGGACCACGAAATCATTGCCCAGCCCGTGCATCTTGGTAAAGACGAGGTTGTCTGCGCCAAGGTCTGTCATAAATCGTCGACCAGGCTTGGAATATGCTCTCCCCGCATCAGGTCCTCATAGGTCTCGCGATCCCGTACAACATGAAAATGGGTACCATCGACCAATACCTCAGGTGGACGGGGCCGCGCATTGTATTGGCTGCTCATCGCAAACCCGTAGGCCCCCGCGTCACACACGGCCAACAAGTCCCCGGTCTTGATAGTCAACATGCGCTCATAGCCCAGCACGTCGGCGCTCTCGCAGACGGGACCCACGACATCGTACTGAAGACCGACCCCAGAACGCCGCTTGACGGGAATCACGTCTTGCCACGCCTCATAGAGCGCTGGACGCAGAAGATCGTTCATCCCGGCATCTACTATCGCGAAACGCTTGTCGGCCGTCTCCTTCAGATACTCAATGCGCGTCACCAAAATACCGCTAGCTGCCACAAGCGCCCGCCCAGGCTCCAGCACCAGGCTCAAATTCTCCAGATCGTGCGCGGCCAACCGCTCCCTTAGGAGTTCCACGTAAGCCTGCACCGTCGGTGGTTGCTCATCCCGATACCGGATACCAAGCCCGCCGCCCATATCAATATGATCGAGAACCACGCCGGAATCGCGCAAACCCCGTACCTCAGGCAAGATGCGGTCCAGGGCATCGGCGAACGGCCGCAGCTCCGTCAACTGTGAGCCAATATGGCAATCGACGCCCACAAACCGCAGGCTCGGAAAGGACGCGCCTTCACGGTATAGGGCCATCGCCTCGGTAATTGGCAAGCCAAACTTGTTTTCTTTGAGTCCGGTGGCGATATAGGGGTGGGTGCGCGCATCGACATCGGGGTTTACGCGCAAAGACACCGGCGCGCGCACCCCGAGCGACCCCGCGACCGCGTTCAGTCGGACGAGTTCCGGCACCGACTCGACATTAAAGCACCTGATCCCCAAGGTCAGAGCGCGTCTCATCTCGCGCTCGGTCTTGCCGACCCCCGAAAATACGACCCGCCCGGGATCGCCGCCAGCTGCGACAACCCGCTCCAATTCCCCCTGGGACACGATATCGAACCCCGCCCCGAGCTCGGCCAAGATGGCCAACAAGGCCAGGTTGCCATTGGCCTTCACAGCATAGCAAATGAGATCGCTACCCGACCCAAGCGCCTCCCGGAACGCCTCGTAGGCCCCGGCAAGGCCCCGCTTGCTATAAAGGTAGCAGGGTGAACCGACTGCCGCCACGACATCGGCGACCGACGTCTCTTCGACAAAAAGACGATCATCGAGATACTCAAAACTCGCCATCTTCCGTTATCCCGCGACGTGCGCCGCTATCGGTGCAGGCTTTGGCGCCGGCACATGTGGTGCAGGCTTAGGCGCCGACTTAGGTGGGGGCATATAAAGGGGCCCCATCTTACCGCAGCCCGCCAAGGCCGTGAACAACACGATAACGCCCACACGTAATCTCATGATAATTGCAAAACCACGTGGCGCATCCTCAATTCTTGGGCAATATCCTGAAGCATCAACAGGCCGTCGCAGGGAAAGGCCCCTGGCGTGCCCCCGGCCGTTACCCACTTACGCACCAGCGCGATGGCCGGGATGCAACTCACCGACAAACCATCCTCGCGCGCCATCAGCCCGGCTTTGCGAACCACCGGCTGCCCCTTACGCTGCCCCTTGATGACGATGGTTATGCCAAACGCCGCCTGGCCAAAACCGCGTAGCCCCGTTTGCAACATATGCAACATCCCCGCCAGCCGGGTCAGATCGCCAATAACACCTAAACGACTCAGCGCGCCAAGCCACGCGTGCCCACGGTTCAAAAGCGGCAACTCAAGCCCCGTTCGATAGGTCACGGAGGCCCCGTAGCGCTTGCCCAAAATATCCGTTTCCGGGGCATCTGTTATATAAAGTCGGCGCCGACCGAACGGGGCCGGCAGACGGACCGCACGACCGCGACTAAAGTTTGGCACATCGCGCCACTGCTCATGCTCGCAAACCCGCACCTGCTCGCCCTGCGCCTGCAGCAAGGAGCGAACGCTGGCAAGCCCGCGGGGGTTGCGGTTCCCGGAGAGCACCGCAATATCGATGTGCTCTACGGTATCAAAGGCATCCATGATGGTATCGACGAGCATCGAGGAAAACGCCAGCGCGGACCCGGCCCCCGACACCAGTGTCACCCCGCTCTCTAAGGCGCGGGGGGCGAGGTCCTGAATGCCTAATATATACGGCCGCTCCTCGGCCATGTCGACATAATATACTCCGCGCCTTGCGCAACGTTCGGCGACCGCGTAATCGTGCACGCGAAACGGACCGCAGGTGTTGACGACCGCAAAGACGCCATCGAGCGCCGCGTTCAAGGACCCTACCCGTTGCGTGTCAACCGCCAAGAACGGTACGCCAAGCGCGGCGGCCGCGATCTGGCCACGGCGCACATCACGGCCGCCGATAAGGCACTCAATCTCGGGATCGTGGTTTAGAATTTCGGCAATACGCCGGCCGCATGTGCCGTAACCACCCAAAACCAGGACTGTTTTTGTCATAGGCGCCAAGGATAGAGCCTAAAAGGCTGTCGGCTCAAGGCCAGATATTGCCAAACTCGCCTATAATGGTCGCCCAGCGACCCCCCGTGCGCGCCTTTTGGACTGTTCCTTTCCCGGCAAGGTCGTTAGGATGCCACTTTAGGCGTGGGCAGGCGACCACCACAGCCTGCTCCACCAGCCCTTTCTCCCCTTTAAGACTTAAGGGACGAACGGCTACCCGCTTGCGATGGACGACGGAGTCCCTATGCTGACCGAAGCAGAATACGAAGACTTGGCGCACGAGATGCTCATGCAAATCGAGCAGGCCATTGAGGCAAGCGGTACCGAAATCGAGTTCGAATCCGAAAATGAGATATTGACCCTGGAATTTCCCGATGGCTCACGCATCATCATCAACAAGCAGCGACCCCTGCAACAGATATGGGTTGCCGCCCGCAGCGGCGGCTTTCACTACCGCTACGACCTACCCCACAAACACTGGGTGCGCGATGGCGGCCAAGAACTCATAGCCGACCTGGAGAGCTTCGCTGGCCAACAATTAAAAGCGGCCGTCCGTCTCCGCTAAGCCTATTCCCAGGTATCGTCCCGCCGGTGAGTGATGACCCCTCGTTTCCCACACTTAGGGCAATCCACAAAAGTGGCATCCTCGGGCAAGACCGTCGGTTCATCGTGATAGCAGAGGCTGCAGCGTGGCCTCTGGCCCTCCTCCACCCACGCGCTACCGATAGAATGGCAGTGGTCGCACCGAAAGAGGCTTAAATAAGGGCTTGGTCTCCGGCCCGCCCCCACGCCTAGGTCCTGTTCCTCGTAATGACAGGCAAAGCAATGAAAATCGACTTTATGTCCCATGGGATCCTCTAGTCCGGAAAGATCAGCGGCGCTACTTCACGGTAGTGCTTCACGTAATGCGTCACCAGCCCCTTGCGAACATTGTCCGGCAATTCCTCGAAATCGTTCCGATTGGCAGCCGGCATGATGATTTCCGGGATCCCGACACGCCGCGCGGCGATCATTTTTTCGCGAATCCCGCCCACCGGCAGGACATGACCGGTGAGCGTAATCTCCCCGGTCATCGCCAAGGGGCGCACGATCCGTTTCCCGCGCGCAAGCGATAATAGCGCGCTCGCGATCGTGACCCCGGCACTTGGACCATCCTTTGGGATCGCGCCGGCCGGAACATGCAAGTGCAGAAAGGCCTTGTCAAAGAAATCCTCGGGGCAACCATACTGCCGACAGTGGGACGATATATAGCTATAGGCGATCTCCGCCGATTCGCGCATCACGTCGCCTAACTGGCCGGTGAGCTTAAAGCCGCGCTGGGCGCTATGCACGCGCGTCACCTCAATGTCCAAAATCGCGCCGCCCATCGCAGTCCAAGCGAGCCCCGTAATAATCCCCACACCGCGTAACGGCTTGATCGGCTGAAATATGGGGCGGTCGATATAGGTCTTTAGGTTACGTACCCCGACCTTAATAGGCGGTGACTTGCCATTGATAATGGCGACCACCGCCTTGCGCGCAATGGATCCCAGCTTCTTTTCGAGATTACGCACCCCGGCCTCGCGCGCGTAGCCCTCAATGATTTCCCGAATGGCCTTATCCTCGATGCGCAACTGGCCGCGCTTTAGTCCCACCTTGCGAATCTGCTTTGGCAGAAGGTGATGTTTGGCAATCGCAAGCTTTTCGCTCGTGATGTAACCTGCCAAGCGAATGACCTCCATTCGATCCAAAAGCGCGCGCGGTATACTGTCGAGTTGATTCGCCGTGCACACGAATAGGACCTTCGAAAAATCAAACCTCACGTCCAGATAATGATCGAGGAAGTCGACGTTCTGCTCAGGATCCAGGACCTCCAACAAGGCCGATGCCGGGTTCCCTTGAAACGAAGACCCGATCTTGTCGATCTCGTCTAACATGATGACGGGGTTCGCTACGCCCACCTCCCGAATGGCCTGGATGAACTTGCCAGGCATAGCGCCAATATAGGTCCGCCTATGGCCCTTGATCTCCGCCTCGTCACGCATCCCGCCGACCGAAAAGCGATAGAATTTACGACCCAAGGCGGTGGCGATCGAACGGCCCACGGATGTCTTGCCGACGCCCGGGGGGCCCACCAACACAAGGATGGAGCCGGCGACCTCCCCCTTCATGGCCCCGACTGCGAGAAACTCGATGATCCGGTCCTTCACATCTTCGAGGCCGTCATGATCCCGATCCAACACGGCGCGCGCCTTCTTCAAATCGATCTTGTCAGTCGAGTACTGGCCCCAGGGCAACGAGGTCAGCCAATCCAGATAATTCCGCGTGACGGCATACTCGGGTGAGCCCATCTCCAGAATCGCCATCTTCTGAAGTTCCTCGTCGATGCGGCTCATGGCAGTAGGCGGCAATACCAGCGGCTTCAAGCGACCACGAAATAGCTCGATTTCAGCCGTTCTATCGTCTTTGGCGATACCAAGCTCTTTCTGAATGGCCTTTAGCTGCTCACGCAAAAAGAACTGCCGTTGTCGCTCGTTGATCTTCTCCTCAACGCGCTCGCTGATCCGCGCCTGGGTCTTGGCAATCTCGACCTCTTTTTTCAGGAGCAATAAGACCTTCTCGAGCCTTGGCTCAAGCTCAATGGTCTTCAAGACATCCTGGAGCTCCTCCTTGTTCGCAGTCGTGAGACTCGCGGCAAAGTCGCCCAACCGGGACGGTTCGTCGGGGCCGAAACGCGTCAGAAAGAACTTGAGCTCCTCGCCATAAAGCGGGTTTAGGGGCAGCAGTTCCTTGATCGTATTGATAATCGCGACCGAATAGGCCTTCGAGTCCTGTGTTTCGCGATCGTCGCCCTCCGGGAAATACCGGGCGCGCACGGCGAAGGGTCGCTCTTGACTTAACCATTGCTCGATACGGAAGCGCTGGAGGCCTTCGACGAAGACCTGCATCTTGTCCTCGTTCTGCACGACCTTATGAATGCGACAGGCGGTGCCCATGTTGTAGAAGTCTTGGGTGCCTACGTCTACCGCAGTATCTTTACGTACGAGCACGAGGCCCACGAGTTTGTGGGGAGTCTCCATGGCGAGCTCGATCGTGCGGCTCCACGGCTCGCGATCCAAGACAAGCGGGATTACCTGGGCTGGGAAAAACGGCCGATTAGTAATCGGCAACACCTGGATAGTCGTCGGCAAGACATCGCCCGCACGCGCCAAGGCACCGGTTTGGGGAGAGGCGGATTCAAAGTCGCTCGTTGTCATAGACCACGTCTGTAGTTAAGGGGCTCACCTTTAATGGGGCCGGGTGCGCCAGCTTCAAGGGCTGACTGATGCGCCGAGGCGGCCACCACCGTACCCACAGGGCCCTTGCCGGCGGTGCCACGGGGCGACCAGCCCCTGTTAGGCATGGGGTTTCGGCCTGTTCAGACCCTCGCATAGATCGCCTGCGCCTCATCATTTTAGCTAAGTGCAATCTCGGGTTGGATAACGGAAGTTTCGCAGTCCCATCTCGTTGGCGGCCAAGGTTGGAATGGGCGTCTCGTGCGCCGCGACCTCGAAACGCCAATAGGTCGAATGGGACCCGTGGTGCCGTGCCTGCTTTAGGCTGGTCCCGGCCTGCTGGCCCGGTGCGCGACAAGCCCTGCCGCCGGGTGAGGAAGGATAGCGCTTGCGTGCCCATAGCGGTCCGTCAGATGGGTGGCGGCAACCGGCCCGGGTCCGCCAAAGCTGATGATCATGTCTTACTGTGCACCCATCATTTTCTTGGTGGGTGCTGGCCTGGGCATCGCCATGTTTCCGACCAAACGAAGTATTCGCTATCCGCCTCAACACCTAAGCGAGGTCGAATCCGCGCCCTGTAAAGCCGCCTCCCTTTTGGCCTGATCCCACTCGAATTCCATAGGCAAGTGGTAGGCCATTGGCCTACTCTCATCAACGGTAACTGCCCCCGAATCTCACGGCGCTCATATTGCAAATAGCCATTATTTTTAACTACCGGGCCGAACGGGGCCCAAGGCCCCGGCAACCGACCTGTGATGGCGTCCTCGCTCGCGCCAGATAAGGTAGTGCGTGGCTTGGGGGTGCTACCTGCGAGAACCGCATCAAGAGGCATTTGCCATGGTCGTACTTTGACAAGTTGCGGTAGGATAGCGCTTATACAGCCCGGCGATCACCGCTGTTGGCATTTCGCATCGATGCGGGGACGCGCCCTGCCGCTGCGCGTCGGTCGTAGGTGGCTCATGGGCAACACCTGGGCACACACGGCACCTGGTCGTGACGGTATCCAGCATTTGGCGTGCGGGTCTACAGACTCCAAAAGGACCGAAGCGACGCCAAACGATAGGGGAAGACCCCGGGCCGGGGCCATGTAGGCTCCCGCCATGGGCGACAAACACGTCTCCCGCGTGATATCCGTGGCAGACTAGGCAAGCGATCACATCCCCGCGCCCCAATCATCCGCCCGGGGCCCTCCACTACCATATTTTGAGGCCTTAATGATGGGAGACTTCCAAAGATTCTGGCTATTCATGGGCCTGCTTCTGCTGGCCGGATGCGCAAGCCCAATGCCCCAGGAGCTACGTCAGCCGCACATTTCGCACGCTACCGTTGCCGCTGCCCGTGCGCACCAGGTCTCGCTTGGCTTGCGGGTCCGTTGGGGCGGGATCATAACCCAAGTGACCAATCGGCCCGCGTCCACCTGGATACAAATCATCAGCAAGCCGCTGCGCGCAAGTGGTCGACCGCGCCGCGATGCCAGCGGGGGCGGCCGCTTTCTAGCTCGCGTACCAGGCTTCCTGGACCCCGGTATCTATACGCCGGGCCGGAAGATCACCGTAGTCGGCGTCTTTGCGGGTTTCGAACAATACCCCATCGGAAACTACCTGTATGATTTCCCTATCGTTCGCACGGTGGCGACCTACCTCTGGCACCCGCGACCGATCACCCCGTACTACTATGGCGGCCCCTGGCCCTGGGGCTTTGGTTGGGTAGTCCCGTTCGGCCCTGGCATCGGCCCTGGATGGCACCCGGATAACGATGGACCTCATTTTCGGCGGTAGTGGCGGCGTGAAGACCGTGGACAGACGCGACCTGGTTAAGAGAGGGGCTTGGCGGGCCCTGGCCGCGCTTATCGTGCTCTGTTTTTCCGGTTGCGCGAGCTACCCGCGCCCCCACGCCGCTCATATTGAGCGGGGGCTGACCCCCCAGGCCGTGCTCGCCCACCCGCGGGCCACTCACGGGGCGCGCGTGCGCTGGGGAGGCATCATCATGAGTGACCATCATGGGCCTGCGCACAGCACGCTGATCATTCTCGCCTACCCGCTCAATGGCGACGGTCGCCCGCAGCTGCGGCGCGCGCCTTTGCGGCGCTTTCAAGCCGTGACGCCAGGCTATCTCGATCCGATCCTTTTTGCCCAGGGGCGCCTGATTACGGTAGTCGGGACCGTAACTGGGGTTCGGGCGGGACTCATAGGTCAGGCGCGCTACCTGTACCCCCGGCTGCAAATCCTAAAAACACAGCTCTGGCCGCAACGGGAGCCCCATCGTCTCCACTGGACCTTCGGCCTCGGAATCGGCATCAGTCGATAATTTAGGATAGTCGGATTCGGGTAGGTTTCTAGGTGCGTTACTGCCCGCCGTCCATGAGTTGCAAAACCGGATTAGGATGTGACTCTAAACCTCCCCATACCTAAAGGCAGAGGGTTCTAAGGGCGAACCCACTGGGGTCTCCTGGCTCTCGTCTTGCGACTACAGCATCCAGGCCGAAGACCTGCGGCAAACCCGCTATCACAAACGGCCGGCTCTAACGGTATTGCTACCGTGATCTTGCCCGAAGGCTCAATCTTCGCAGGTTCGGAACGTGGCCACCCCGTTTGCAGCAGCACAGGTTTCTGAGCCGCCCACATTTCAATAGGGGATGGGCGGTGCGTGTTGCTCATTACGCAGCGTGCGAGGAATGCGGAATACACATCCCGTTGCACAACTCCCGACCCATCACCCAGCACATGCCACCGCTGACTGAGCGGCTTCTTTGTACAAACTTCGGTGGCAGTGGTCGTACTGCGACATTTTCAGCGACCAGGTATGCAAATCAACCCATTGGTCGCCAGCACTTTCAGCCTTGCGACGCAATTGTTCGACAAACATCCCTGGCGCTCTGACTCTCACGCTCTTGCCATAATTCTGCCAGACGTGTCCAGCCTGCGACCAGGTATCCGCCGAGAACCGCAAGACCCAATCCAAGTTCGAGTGCGTCGAATGTGGGTATGCAGAAAATGCAAACCTCCGAATGTGGGTATGCAGAAAATGCAAACCTCAACGCGGCCATCAGTATTCTAAGGGCAGGACATGCCCGGCTCGCCTGCCAAGTGAACGATGCAGTAATGTCGTCAGCAACAGGAACTCACCGAAGCGACTCATGAGTGGTTCAATGCCGCGCCTGAGCGCAGTAGGAATCTCCAGCATTCATGCCGGGGAGGATGTCAAGTCTCTGTTGGCTCCAATACCTCGACCCTACCCGCGCATTCGCGCGCGCATCGACGAGCGGTATCAAGATCCGGCCCGATTGCGAGCGCCACGCCCATGCGGCGGCGAACGAAACTTTCCGGCTTGCCAAAGAGCCTGAGTTTTGTGCCCGGTATGCGCAAAGCCTCCGCCACCTTCGCAAAACGCACGCCGGCGGCGTCACGGCCGCCATAGATCACGGCGCTCGCCCCGAGCTGGTGCAACTCGGTGGAAACAGGCAGGCCCAGGATGGCGCGTACATGGAGCTCGAATTCGCTTTGATATTGGGTGGCGATCGTCACAAGCCCTGTGTCATGTGGTCGCGGGCTCACCTCGGAAAACCATACCTGAACCTCCCCATGCCTAAAGGCAGGGGGTTCTGGTGCGGGCGACAGAGGTCTTTCCGGCTCTCACCACTGTCGCGGGAGCGACGTGACTACAGCATCCGGAATCTTCCCCTGTCCCTG
>Ga0307375_10000688_pt1 | contig 40479 bp, 38 predicted proteins | sample TR1MG_FD_202531 | JGI IMG/M metagenome (GOLD analysis project Ga0307375, IMG submission 202531) | Soil microbial communities from Risofladan, Vaasa, Finland - TR-1 | ecosystem: Environmental > Terrestrial > Soil > Coastal area > Acid sulfate soil | place: Finland: Risofladan, Vaasa | collected...
CTGCTGATAGTCCGAGCGCTCTGCACCTGGTTCCTCAGGCGCAATGCTCGGACCAAAGATGGTTTTCCAGCCAGCATCCCTAAATAGTTCGAGAACAACCTCTTCGAGGGCAGCCTCATCGATCGCGAGAAGGCTCACGCAGCCACCTTGCCAACGGAAATGGTGCCCGACATTAGCAGCGGCAGCAGTTCATTTCGCACAGTTGAGAGTTGTTGATTTTCTCGGCGAAGTGAATGCGCCTGATGAACCAAAGATGAAACCGTGGCTGTAGTTGCGGGGGACAGTGTCCGGGCATCCGGCACCGAAACTTGAAGAACCGCTGCCTTGTCGACCCTCTGATGACTACCCGTAGTCCCAGAAACCAGAGTTTGAATGGTGTCTGAGAAACTGAATGAAGAGCAAACTGCCCAAACGACCTCTGTGCACACGCTCTCCCCTACGAGCGCAACGAACTCGGTGGAAGCGAATGCTTTCTGATCTGCGCCGGGATAGGCCATCCACACACGTGGATTCTTGGGATTGAGACGTGATACCAAGGCTGTCGGGCGCGTCAGCAAGGTCTTGGCACTCCTTATCTCGGATCCCAAAACGCGCTCCGGAAGTGCCCCCGAGTCAAAGGCGGGAAGCGAAAAATGCTCGACTTGTCCTGACGGCATTTCAGTCATTTTTTCAGTCTTCGCAAGGTCTGAAAGACTACAAGTGTTCGGCGACCTACCTACAAGAGCGCGAGCAAGATCCTCGGCTTGTGCAGCAAGTACTCGATTCATTTCGATGAGACCATCAAGGCCTGAAAGGACTCCCGCTATCCGCCTCTGCTCTTCAAGAGGCGGGCACAGGAACGAGAACTTCTTGATGGTATTTCCGCTCAGGTTCTGCTGTGCTCCACCAACTGCCAGACTGATCAAACTCGCCCGATCATGTAGTAGTCGGTAGAAAAGAAACCGAAAGTCGGCAGCATCTGGATCAACAATCAGGGCACAAGATGCCTGATTGCAGGTCATCGACCGACCGAGAATGCCTAGTTGACCGACGGTTGCTCCGTACATCGCCAAAAGCAGAGTGTTGGGTGGAAGCAGTTTGGCAGAGGAGTCTGCGATTGCCTGTTGAGATATGTGTTCCTCTGTCTCCCAAATCGTTCCATCATTCAGTTCTGCAGTTTTGACCCAAGGGATTGAGTCCGTTTGACTCTCAAAGTAAGCAGGAACTTTACGGCTAGGGGTTCCCCCGCTGGTGACGCGGGTGCAGAGTGATTCAATCGTGCGGATTGCCCAATCAGATTTCATCTAGGTCCGCCTCGAGAGATTCGAGTGCAACAAGCACTTGCTCCTGAAGTGCTTGTCGCGCCTGAAAGCCTTCTCTTAACTCTTGCGTCAAACGCGAGATTTTTTCCTCGATAGGTTCATCGTCGTGGTCGACTACATCGCTCCCAACGTAGCGGCCCGGCGTCAACGCATACCCTTGCGCTCGTATGTCAGCGATAGTCGCCCCGGAACAGAACCCCGCGGCATCTTCATACGTGGGTAGACCGGGTTCGCCTCGCCAAGCATGGTAAGTATCGGCGATGCGCTGAATCTCTTCTTCGGTCAGTTCCCGATGTGCTCGATCGACCATTATTCCGAACTTGCGTGCATCAATGAACAACACCTCGCCCCTACGGTCACGCTGAGGTCGTTCACTTCTTACAACTCGGGCGCTCTTGTCATGTGTGAGGAACCACAGGCATACAGGAATCGGAACGCCGTAGAACAACTGACCTGGCAGAACTACAACGCACTCGACCTTGTCTGCGTCGACCATCTTGGCTCGGATCTCGCCCTCTCCGGATGCATTCGAAGTGAGGGATCCATTCGGCATTACGGTTGCGGCAGTCCCGGTTGGCGAGAGGTGATGAAGATAGTGCTGCAACCATGCGTAGTTGACTCGGTTGCCCGGTGGGACTCCGAATACAAACCGTGCATCACCTGTAAGGGCATCGGCTGGCCAATAGACCGTCCTGCCAAAAGGTGGGTTGGTGATGATGAAGTCGGCTCGTAGGTCAACATGCTTGTTGTCATCGAAGGAGTTGCCAGCCTCGGGCCCGAGGTTCGCTTCGATTCCTCGAAGTGCAAGATTCATCTTTGCGAGGCGCCAAGTTGTTGGATTCATTTCCTGACCGAAGACGCTGATGTCATTTCGGTTTCCGGAGTGGGCCCGGACGAACGCATCTGCCTGCACAAACATGCCACCAGAACCACATGCGGGGTCATACACGCGTCCAGAGAAAGGTTCGAGCATCTCGACCATGAGCCCAACGATGGATCGTGGGGTGTAGTACTCGCCGGATTTGCCTTCCGTCGAGGCGAACTGGCCAAGAAAGTATTCGTATACGCGACCGAGGATGTCTTGATCTCGATGTTCAGCGGCGGCGAGGTCATCGCGAGAGAACGTGTCGATCAATCCGCCGAGCATCGCGGGCTTGTAATCTGATGATGCGAAGATCTTCGGCAGGACGCCGCGAAGTGTTGGGTTCTCCTTCTCGATTGCATCCATCGCCGCATCGATTCGTTGTCCGATGTTTGGCTGTTTTGCCGCGGAACGTAGATCTGTCCAGCGGTGGCCTTCGGGGACCCAGAAGATGCCGGCAGCCGTATAGAGGTCACGATCGCCAAGGAGAACTTGGCGGGCATCCTCGGTCGGCATATACAAATCTGACTTTGGATCTCTAACTTTCTCAGCAAGGGATTCCTGTTTCGCGGCAAACGTGTCCGATACATATTTGAGAAAGATGAGCCCCAGAACTACGTGCTTGTATTCACTGGGTTCGACGCTTGAGCGAAGTTGGTTTGCGGCATCCCAAAGGGAGGCTTCAAGTCCCAACTGTTTCGACTTGGTCCCTCTGGGTGGCACGTAACTGGCTCCCGTTCATAGTGACCCTCTTCGCTACGGAGCGTAGCGAAGAGGGGGGACCTTTGGCGATCGTTATCCCTAATCAAGAGCCCCTTTAGTTGATTTTTCGCAAAAAATGTTAGATCGAATCGGCCAGCCGATGTAGGCCGGAATAGTCGGACGTGATCGCTAACCTTCTCTATGGGCCGGTGATTGTGAGCAAAGAGGCATGCTGATTCTGGCTACTGAACAGATTGGAACGACTCAAAGAGGGGTGATCACGTGGCGTATAAGGCAATCGAGATAGTCCGTGACACTGAAACGCGGCCGCCCGTTGGGCAAGAGGTACTCGCAACCTATGTTTTTATCCGAAAGATCTACTGAGTCATGCCAGCAACGGGAGCGAATGATTGGGTTCGGATCCCGGCGGATTTGCGTTCGCCATTCATACCCAAGGAAAGATTCGAGGCCTTTGCGAGCCTTAAAGTCAAAGAGATGCCTGATGGTTCTTGGAAGATCAAGACACAGGAAGATTATCAGCGTCGACAGTCGATGAGGCCTGGCGTCCGTCTTTCACTTATTGCAAAGGGACCTCATTTCGAGTCACTTGGCCTAAGGCGCCTTGGCACCTTGACTCCGATCACCTGGGCAATAAGTAAGGAACAGTTAGCGTGGTTTGATGACCAACGAACGCAGCAGGCCATGGCGCGGACAGATGAACAGCCCCTGTGGTTCCGATTTGTCGGGGAACTCCAGATATGCCTGGATGCAGATTTAGAGGGCAAACTGCGAGAGTTTCAATCGCTTGGGCAAGACACCGATTCTCTCTGGCTTGTCGAAGTGGATGCACTTCTGTCTCAGCGATTGGCATTCATGCGAGCGCTTTTCGCTCAACGTTATGCCAATGAAGCGGTGAAGATTGAAGACTTTGCTGGTTTCCCGACGGCTAGTGACTTGATGCAAAACTCATCTGGGTCGTTCGCCGTCTATTTCAGCCCGATCCTGCTTCTAAACTCGCCTTGGGTGGGCGGGTTCAGCGCGATGAGGCCGTATGCAAACGTTGTTCGTCTATTGAAGGTGCCTGAGATTGGTAGGTCCAAGGTATGGACTGATCTGCTGGATACGTTTCAGCCAAACTATGCGGGCAGTGCAAGAGCGCCTGTGCATGGGGTCCCGGCGGAGAATCTTGGAACGAGAGAGCATCTGTTGGAGTGGTGGGTCGCCAAAGTTTCGGAACTACTTTGGGTGCTTTCAGATCCGACTCGCCATCTCGATGGCGAAGGTAGTTATGATCCGAGTTCCCATCTAGGCGCCACTTTAACGGTCGAGAAAATCTTTGTAACGGCCGCTGAGATTATGCGGCTTAAGTCCAAAGATGAGGTGCTGCGAAAGATTCTCTTATTTGATCTTCTGGACTTGCTTGAAGGTGGTGGAATGGGGACCTACGAAAGCAACCTAAGTTATGGAGAACAACATGAGAAATGGGCCAGCCTGAAGGCAACACTTCCAGAGCCGGTGGCACGTGCTGTAGCGCCGGTAGTGGAAGGCGCGTTTAAGGCGCTGATGCATGTAGAAGATGGCTTCTGGTCGGGGTCCAGACGAACCTCCGACGGTCTCTTGTTGATCAGCACCAAGGATGGCACTAGGCGTGAGGGCATTGCCATCGACCGGGCTAGAGGCGAGTACGTGAGGGTGCTGCGAAACTCCCATCACGGTTTTGGAAAGATTGCGAAAAATCCGCGCGGACTTTCGTACTTAGCAAGTCATACCGGAGCATTGGACAACAGCCTGCCCGATCTAATCTGGTGGTACCTCATTCGGCTACTCGCGGATCCGTCTGTGGTTGCGCCTACATGGGTTCGTCCCCGCACTTAATCATGAATGATCTTTGTGGGGCTGGGCAGTGAGGGATTGACCAGGCTGCGCTCAGGCGGCAGCCCAGCATTGAGCGGTTCCAGTAAAAAGAGGGGGCGGACGCCCCTTGTTCAAAAGACCTGGTCAAATGCCCTTTTAGTTAGTTTTCCACAGGGGGGTAGTTAGGCATACGCCTCAATGGTGGCCAGGGACAGGATCGAACTGTCGACCTCACGATTTTCAGTCGCGCGCTCGTACCAACTGAGCTACCTGGCCTTAGTCCACGCAGTCTATGCGAGAGCGTGTGAATCAGGAAAAACAGTGGGCTAGATCCGGCCACCTGCTGCGGCGCCGTCAGAGAGGCGCTGGCTGAGCCAGACCGGCAGGGCAAAGGCGACGATCAGGCAGGCGGCCACGACATTGATGATTGGGGCTTGATTTGGCCTAAATAGATTGTCGAAGATCCATTGCGGGAGGGTCTTGATGTTTGGGCCCGAAGTAAAGGTCGTTACGACGATCTCGTCGAAGGAGAGCGCAAAGGCCAGCAGGGCACCAGCGACCAGCGATGAGCGAATCGTCGGGAACGTGACGTACCTGAAAGTCTGGAAAGTATTTGCGCCCAAATCTCCGGAGGCGTCCTCAAGAGTTGAACCGACTCGCCGGAGCCTTGCTAGAACATTGTTGTAGACCACAACGATGCAGAAAGTGGCATGTCCAATGATTACGGTGAATAGGCCAAGACCAATCCCGAACGGCTGCAAGAAAGTGGCGAAGGTGGAGCTGAGTGCGATCCCAGTCACGATGCCCGGCAACGCTATGGGCAGGATCACCAGAAGCGATATCGCTTCACGGCCAAAGAATTTATACCGCGCGACCGCAAATGCAGCCATGCTGCCAAGGACTAGCGCAATCGATGTTGCCCCAAGTCCTGCTTTGAGGCTCGTGACCAAAGCCGTTCGCACGCCCGTGTTTGCGATTGCCTTGCCCCACCACTCGGTTGAAAATCCAGTTGGTGGCCAAGAGAAAGTTTTCGATGGGTTAAACGAGTTAACCACGACTACTAAGAGTGGAAAGTACAGAATGGTCAGCACCAAAGCGGAGATCATGCCGAGCGCAATTCGAGCACGCTTAGATAAATTCATCTCACGCTCACAAGTTATTCAGTGCGCCGGAGCGACGCACGAGCAGTAGGTAGCCGAGGATGGTAACAATGGGGACCATTGCGGCTGCAGCAGCGAATGGCAGGTTTCCGGCGATCCCGATGTTGTCATAAACGACGTTGGCAAAAAGTTGAGTCTTGCCGCCGACGATCTTTACGGTGATGTAGTCGCCCATTGAGAGCGAGAAGGTGAAGATCGATCCGGCGATAAATGCTGGATACGTGATTGGAAGGACGATGGACCTGAATGTGCGCCAGGCGCTTGCGCCTAAGTCGCTTGATGCCTCAAGTAGCGAGTCGGGCAAACGTTCCAAGCCGGCGAACATCGGCAGAATCATGTAGGGAAGCCAGAGGTAGGCAAGAACAACGGTGGTCGCCCCGAGTCCAAATCCTGGGGTGTGAATTTTGAACGGTGCGGCTAACCAGGCAAGTACGCCGCCATCGGCGAATATCGTTCTCCATGCGTATGCCTTAACGAGATAGGACGCCCATAGCGGCAGCAAAACCACCGCAACCATAATTCGTCGATAGCGTGGTGAAAGAACTTTGGCCATGAAAAATGCAATCGGCATAGCCAGGATTGCGTCAACAATTGTCACTAGCGAGGCGACGACAAGGGAGCGAATCGCGATCGTTCTATACACGCTCTCAGTGATGAGGGTGTGAAAGTTATCTGTGGTGAATCGTCTTACGAGCGAGCCCGTGAAAGTGTCGATGCTCCAAAACGCAGAGATAAACATCACCGCAAGAGATCCGAGATAGGCAACAACGAGCCACAGCATGGGAGCGCTCAGCAAAATTGCCAAGCGACTGCGGCGATGCCGATGCAGCCATGCAGAGGTATTTGCTGCGATGCTCATTGATTAGTCACGATCTCTTCGGGTTCTCACAGTTAGTTGTTGGGCAAATTGCAGTACTCACTTGGAACCGAGTGATACCTATTGAATGTGTGCAGGTGATGAGGCCAGAACCCACCACCTGCACACATTCAAAGGTCAACCCTTTATCGCCGTCCAGGCTTGCGTCCAAGCGGCGTAGTCCTTGCAGATCGGCCCTCGACCATCAAGACAATTTGTCGTTGGGGTGGTCCAGTACCAGATCTTGCTTGCATAAGCAGCATCGGTCGCGTGGTAGGTCGCACAGAAGTTCTTGTCCACGGTCTCTCCGCAAGCCAATGTCTGAGCTGGCGCCTCGCCAAAGTACTCGGCCACTTGGGCGTTGACCTTGGCTGAGGTTATGTAGTTCATCCACATGTACATGCAGTTCGGGTGGGCGGCCTTGGCGGCAACCATCCAAGTGTCAGACCATCCGGTTGCGCCTTCTGTCGGAACGGTCGCATTGACCTGAACCTTCTTGTCGGAATTGATCAGGTTGACGATCACCTGCCAACTAGTTCCGAGCAACGTGTTACCCGATTCGAATGACGAAACAGCTTTGGTGTAGTCAGACCAGTACTCGCCGACAATCAACTTCTGTGCCTTTAGCAGGTCCACTGCGGCATTGAACTGAGTGTTATCGAGGGAATAGGGGTTGGTGATCTTCAATTCCGGTTTCGTTGACATGAGATAGATAGCCGCATCCGCAATGTAAATCGGGGAATCGTACGCGGTGATCTTGCCCTTGTACGGCGAATTGGGATCGAAAACGGATGCCCATGAAGTTGGAGCGGGCGTGACTTTGCTGGCGTTTGAAGCCAGCACGTTTGCACCCCAGGCGTGCGGAATTCCGTACATCTGTCCATTTACCGAGTTCCACTTCTGGTTCTTCAGGAAGTCAGAAATCGTTGCGTAGTTTGGCACGAGACTGGTGTTGACCGGTGCGACATCGCCGCCATAAATCAGGCGGAGCGTTGCATCACCTGATGCGGAGACGCCGTCGTACTGCCCGGTCTTCATGAGCGTGACCATCTCGTCGGAAGTGTTTCCGATCTTGACGTTGACCTTGCAGCCGGTCGTGTTTTCAAATGGAGTTACCCAGTTGACGGTCGGGTCGTTGCTTCCATTCTCGGCGTACCCAGCCCACGCGACGAGATTGAGGGCGCCTTCACCCGCGCCGAGGGTCTTCTGCATTGGGATGTTAGGCACTGCAGGAACACCTGCGGTGGTATTGCCAGCTCCGGAGGCACTTGAACTGCTACTGCTGCTACATCCAGCCAGCACCAAGATCGAAGCAGCCGCAATGCTGATCGTGCTCAGAGTTAAAAACTTTTTTCTTGAGCGCAACTTCATCATCCCTTCCAGGAATCAACCTCTGGCTCCGTTGCCAGGGGCGAAATCAGGTGACTTGGAATTCCATAGCGGAATCCCAGGCCAGTTCAATTGGACTTCCGACGGTTAGGTCTAATGGACCGCCATCGTTGTGGTGGAGCGTAACGAGTGCTCCACCGGTCTCTAGATCAACCGTAATGCGTGTCGCTGCGCCTAGATAGACGGCGTTAGAAACTGTTCCACGCACTCTTCGTTGGCCCGGCACCGGTGCTGAGTTTTCGGCCACGATGGAGATCTTCTCTGGACGAATACTGAAGACTCCATCCTTGCCGGTGATTTGCTTGCTGACGTTGGACTGAAGCAAGTTTGAAGTGCCGACAAAACCGGCTACGAATTCTGACTCTGGGTGCTCGTACACATCGACGGCATTTCCCATTTGTTCAATTCGACCGCGATTGAACACCGCGATTCGGTCGGCCATCGTGAGTGCTTCTTCTTGATCGTGAGTAACAAATATAAAGGTGATGCCAACTTCACGTTGAAGTTGCTTGAGTTCGACCTGCATTTCTTGACGCAACTTCAGATCAAGAGCACCGAGTGGCTCATCCAGCAGAAGCACTTTAGGTTCGTTAACTAAAGCCCTGGCGAGGGCGATACGTTGACGTTGTCCGCCAGAAAGTTGCGAGGGCTTTCGTCCGCCAAGGCCGGAAAGCCGAACTCGCTCAAGAGCTTTTTCCGCCCGAGCCACTCTCTCGTCCCTGCCGACTCCCTTGACCATCAACCCGTATTCAATATTTGCCAGGACGCTCATGTGTGGGAATAGCGCATAATCCTGAAACACCGTGTTCACGTCGCGAAGAAATGGCGGCTGATCGGTAACGTCTTTTCCAGCTAGTTCAATGCGGCCTGAGTCGGGTCGCTCAAAGCCAGCGATCATCCGAAGCACAGTAGTTTTTCCCGAGCCCGAGGGGCCAAGCATGGCGAAGAATTCGCCATCGGCGATCTCAAGATCCACATTATCGACGGCGATTACCTCGCCGAATCGCTTTGAGAGCCCGCTCAAACGCACGGCCACTGACTTCATCGTCGGATTCACCACTCGATCCTACGGGTTGGTTTTGGCGCACTTAACTGTGCAAAGTTCAACTAGTTTGATCGTTGCGACCCGGACGGGACTTGAACCCGCGACCTCCGCCGTGACAGGGCGGCGCGCTAACCAACTGCGCTACCGGGCCTAGAAAGGCTTACGCCTCTGTTGGCTTTCGTGCCCCCAACGGGATTCGAACCCGTGTTACCGCCGTGAAAGGGCGACGTCCTAGGCCTCTAGACGATGGGGACAGGACTCCCCGAACCGAAGACCATCGGGCTCAAACTGCTCGGAGCCTGCAAAGCATAGAGCGAAGCCAGGGGGTAACCCAAATCACTTGCGTCGACGGAGGATCCAAGCGCTCAGCGCAAGGAGGGCAAGCCCAGCAGCGAGCAGTCCCAAGGCGGCGCCAAGCGCTCCGCCGAGTGAAGTTCCCACCATTTCGCCGACCCCGATAGTGGTGGCTCCTACCGCCCCAGCCAGCGGCGGCCAGAGCGCGGTGCTGAGGTAGAGCCAGAAGCCAACTGCAGCGGTTATGGCCAGCAAGATGTAGGCCACCAGGTGAGAACCATTACCGAAGGCGAATTCACCAGCAACAAGCATGGCGACGCTACCTACCGAGAGGCCCAGTAGTTTCTCGACAAAGAATCCCTGATGAGACAAGAGAGTCCAACTAAGCGCAGCTAGGAACAGTCCGATCGCCATGGCTCCATTGCGCAGATGCGCCGCGTCGAAGATGGACGCGATGGAGAAAAGAAAGAAGCCGAAGACAGCTGTGTGTGTACTTGCGCTCTGCACTCGCCAGTAGCCGAGGCTCGCAACCGCCAGCCCGGCTAACGAAGCCGCTACGGGTTGTGCGTGATGAAGGCTGGCGGTGCCGCCGGCACCTGCAGCGCTGATGGCGCCAAATCCGACTAACGTTCCCGCAAGTCGCCGAGGGGCGTCGCCATTCCAAATGCCGTCGATCAGCATGCCGACGCCAACCAGAATCGCTGCCAGGGCAGCCAAGATTGCAAGTTTTCCCGATTCACTAATCGAGGACCAAGTGTGACTTAGAAGAAGCACTCCTGCCGCAATAGTGAAGGCGCCTCCGACGTAACCGCCGATTTCACCAAGCCACTTGCGTTTTTCACGCTCGGGCTTAGTGGGGGCACCTTCACTATTAACATCGCTCAAACCAGTTGCGACGTAACCGACTGTTACTGCATCGGCTTGCGTTTGTGTTAATTCACCTTTAGCTACCAGGTTGGTTAACACGTCGCGGAGTCGCTCCTGACTCATTTCAAATGCCACCTGACTTCGATTGTGACGCTAACGTCCTGCTGGCCAAGATCGACTTGAGTCGCTTCAGCCTTTGCACCAAGGCCATATGGGGCTGGCATTGGAGTGTAATTCGAATTTTGTTCAGTCAGATAGATGACATTTCCGAGTCTCGAGTAAAGGAGGGAAGCGTAAGCCTTTGCCTTTGCGCGTGCCTTTTTAACAGCTGAAATGCGGGCTTTAGCTTCAGCCTTGTTTGGGTCGAGAACAAACGGAGTAACGCTGTCGATAGTCGCATTATCTCCAGCGGCCGCGACGACATCATCAATGACCTTTCCAGCCATGGTTGCTTTACGAATAACTACGTTGAACGACTGACTCGCCCGATACCCATTAATGGTTGGTGCCTTGTCTTGCGAGTACGTGTACTCCGGGTTTACCGAGATTCGAGTGGTTGCAACGTCTTTGGCCGCGACTCCGTCTGCAGTAAGCGCCGCTCGAACACCAGCGGCGGTAGTCGAAGTAGCCGCCAATGCAGCCTGGCTAGAAGGGCCAAGCGTGGTAGCCGTTAGATTTAATCGCACGGCGTCAGGAGTGACCTTCACTGTCCCAGTTGCTTGAACGGTGATGCCGGTATTGGCGGCGCTCGCGGCCTGCGCCGAAGAAGTGCCTAATACGAAGATTGCGGCTGTTGCGACGAGTGCCGTTCTCATTGGATGTTTAATCATGTCTTCCTCCAAGATTATGTAATCGACGCTACTCTCTCCCAGTTCTTTGGCAATTCTCTCTGAGTTGACGTGGGAGAATTCTTTATGATCACGCGCTCAATCGAGGAGGCAGCGGTTGCGCTGCGGAGCGGCCATCTTGTTGCGATTCCCACCGAAACGGTTTACGGATTGGCCGCAGATGCATCCTCCCAATCCGCGGTTGAGCGTATATATACGGTCAAAGGCCGGCCACTGAATCACCCGGTGATCGTTCACATTTCTGGAGTAGACGAAATCAGACGCTGGGCCCTAACTGTTCCGCCTTGGGCGAGGGCGTTGGCCGAGACGTTTTGGCCAGGTCCGCTTACTTTGATCCTGCCAAGATCTTCTGAAGTAGGGGACTGGATCACGGGCGGTCAAGACAACGTCGGTTTGCGGGTGCCCAACCACCTGCTTACTCTTGAAATAATCTCTCGAAGTGGGCTGGGCTTAGCGGCGCCCAGCGCAAATCGTTATGGCGCGGTGTCGCCAACCAATGCCGCCGCAGTTCTAGAAGATCTAGGCCCATATCTCGATGCAACCAACGACTTGATCTTCGACGGAGGTAATTGCGTCGTGGGTCTTGAATCAACGATCGTTGACGCAACGTCGTCTCGGCCGAGGATCTTGAGACTCGGTGCTGTCACCGCTGCCCAAATTGAGGAAATTACGGACCTCACCATCGAATATGGGACGGGTGGGATTCGTGCACCGGGCACTCTGGAGAATCACTACTCACCGCAGGCATCCGTACATCTTCAATTAGTTGATAGCGCAGATAGCTTTATCGCGCTTGCTGAAGTTCCTACCCCATCTGGTCTTACTCGCCTTGCCGAACCGGCAGATGTCGTCGAATTCGCCCAAGTTCTCTATGAAGCGCTTCGAAAGGCTGATGCTCTTGGTCTGCAGAATGTGGTTGTACTTGCGCCAACGGGGAACGGCCTCGCCGCTGCAATTCGCGACCGTCTTAAGCGCGCCGCGGCTAGCCATCCTGGGTAATAGGCTCTGGCGATATGGGACTGATAGAAAGATTTCGTCTTGATGGACGAGTTGCAATTGTCACTGGGGCATCCTCTGGGCTTGGCGTCGGCTTTGCCGAGACGCTTGCGGAGGCGGGTGCTGATCTGGTGCTTGGCGCCAGGAGAATCGAAAAAGTCGAAGAGGTTGCTCAGCGGGTTCGCGCCCTTGGTCGCGAGGCAATCGCAATCCAGATAGATGTTGCAGACCCCTTACAGTGTTCGGCTCTGGTCGCTGCCGGAGTCGCCAAGTTTGGGCACGTCGATGTTCTTGTCAATAATGCTGGTGTTGGCACTGCTGTTCCGGCATTGAAGGAAAGCCCTCTGGATTACTCGAGAGTCATCGACGTTAATTTAAAAGGCGCTTATTGGATGGCAAAAGCTTTTGCTAGTAGCGCGCCTTCCGGCTCTTCGATCATCAACATTGCGAGCATTCTTGGTTTTCGCCCACTTGGCCTTCCGCAGGCCGCGTATGTATCGAGTAAGGCCGGACTAATTGGATTAACAAAAGATCTTGCGGCGCAGTGGAGCGGTCGCAAGGGAATACGAGTCAATGCCCTAGCTCCCGGATATTTCGAGAGTGAAATGACGGATCAACTCGGCGCTGAAATTCTGGAATCAGTGACTTCAGGTGCTCCGATTGGGCGGATCGGCAGGCCTGAGGAAATCAATGCCGCACTTCTCTTCCTGGCAAGCGACGCATCCTCTTACTGCACCGGAATTGTTCTGCCAGTAGATGGTGGAATTTCAATGCACTAGTTGGACTTCTTGAAGATAAAGAAATCCGACGTTGAAGTCTCTGGCGCCTTGCCTTTACTTGGGTAGCGATTTGGGATGTGTCGAATCAGGTGCCAGTCGGGTTTATTGGCAGCTACCCATAGTGTGAATTCACGGTTGCGTAAGTGGGGTACCGATAAAGCAGGTGGGGAATCAGAGTTCGACGCATAGATGATCACATAGCGAGTTGCGGCGTTGAATAACTTATTCATATAAGTACTAAACATGTCATCGTCACCTAGATATGCGATGACATCGAGGGAAAGCGTCAGATCTGCAGTCTCGTCTATGTATTCCTCGAGGCTCTGGAACCTATATTCCGATTGATCTGCAAAAATCATTCGGCACTTTTCCAAGACGATCTCGCTGATGTCGATGCCTAAATACTTTTGGTACCGAGAAAGTTTGAGTTGACGTCCGTCACCGCAACCGAATTCGATCACCGATTCCACTTTTTCTTTCGCCGCGAACTCATTGATTATCTCTGCCTTGAACTCTGCGAGCCTTCCTTCAGAGCCTGGTCCTGAATCCCCACCGGTCCGATACCGCTCCTTCCAGTACACGGCAGGGTCATAAACAGCCAGATCTGTTCTAGTTGGGGTGGCGCGGGTAATGCGCGAGTGCACTAACGCATAGGCCATTGCCGGGCCGATGGCTGGGATTCGCTTGAGGACCTGTTTGATCGTGTGCAGAGGCGAATCGCTCACGCTAGATACCGCTTACGTGAGCCAGATGACCAATTAACGAAGTGACTGCCATAGCGGCGCTTCCACCGAGCATGACGCGCACGGTTGGCGGCAAGAGTTTGGTTCCGGCGGCCCGCGCTCCTAGCAGCCCAGCCAGCGCCAGGCCAATCACTGTGACAACGACCATCGCCACGGTGCGGCCTGTTGCGGAATTTGCCAGCATCCCAAGGAAGGGAATCGACCCACCGGCAAGGAAACTAATTGCGGAGGCGGTCGCCGCCTGAACCGGGCGCGCCTTGTGGTGATCCAGTTGCCCCAACTCGTCACGAAGGTGAGCTTCAAGCGCATCTTTTTCATGCATTGTCTCCGCCACCTTGCGGGCAAGTTCCAGTGGCAAGCCGCGCTCAACGTAGATTTGCGTGAGCTCTTCAAGTTCGCCTTCGGGATCCATGGCCAGGTGCTGCATTTCCAGTTTGGCATCGGCCTGTTCAATATCGGCTTGCGAACTGACAGAGACATATTCACCGGCCGCCATCGCCATAGCCCCGGCAGTAAGGCCGGCTATGCCTGCCGTAAGAACAACACTTGTCGAGGCGCCGCTAACGGCAACCCCAATCATCAAACTCGAGGTCGATACCAAGCCGTCGTTTGCCCCAAGGACTGCCGCTCTGAGCCAACCGGTTCGGTGGGTCTGGTGGTGGATATTTCTGGCGATTACGTCGGGAAGAGGCATGTCCCCAACGTACCGCCTTAGCTATCCAGGACGCACGCCTTGGGGGATTGTGATTGGCTACCTCCCATGTCGGAGAAGCAGCCAGAGATTCGGTTTTCACATCTGTGGCGGATCTCTGGCTACCGGCGTCTTCTTTCGGCACGGCTTATTTCAAATATCGGTAACGGGATGTCTCCAACGGCGCTTGCATTTGGAATTCTGGCGCTCAAGGGTGCGACTCCGTCATCGCTTAGCATCGTCTTGGTATCGCAGGCCATTCCGCTGGTGATATTCCTTCCAATCGGTGGCGTCCTGGCCGATCGATTCAAGCGTGCCATGATCGTTTCGTCAACAGACATTGTTCTATCGGTGGTGATTTTTGGCATGGCCGCTCTCTTTGAATTCGGTCACGCCCACGTTCTTTACCTATCGATCCTTGGGGCCATGGCAGGGATTCTCAATGCTCTTTGGTGGCCCGCCTTTCCCGGCCTGACGCCGTCTGTTGTTACCCAAGATCAGTTGCAAAGTGCAAATGCCTACATTCAAGTCGTATCGAACTTTGGCGTAATCGCCGGGAGCGCACTTGGGGGGATACTCGTCGCCTCGTTTGGCAGCGGCCCCGCGATGACTATTGATGCAATGACCTTCTTGATCGCGGGCCTGCTGGTATGGGAATTGCGCTCATACTCTGAGGTGAAGTCCGAGAGCGAATCAATGCTCAGCGAACTCCGTTCTGGACTTCGGGAATTCATGGCTCGACGCTGGGTTGTCACCATTGTGGCGGCCTTCTCGGTGATCGTTATGGTCTTGCGCGGCGCTGAAGGCGTACTAGGTCCAGTTTTGGCGAAGCGGAATTTCGATGGCGCAAAATCGTGGGCTTTAATCGCCACCTTTGAATCTGTTGGTTTTCTTGTCGGTTCGCTAATCGGAAGCCGTTACCGTCCAAAATTTCCAATGCTGTTCTGCATGATCATCACCTACTCGGCATCGGTCTACCTGCTCTTGATGTCTATACCTGCGCCGCTTCTAGTCATTGGCATTGGCGCATTTGCCTGGGGTACGACGGCTGACCTTTGGGGTGTCTACTGGATGACCGCCTTACAAACTCACATCCCGCGCAAGTCGCTTTCGCGTGTCGTTTCATACGATGCAATGGGTTCGCTCATGTTCGGCCCAATCGGTCTGGCGTTAGCCGGTCCCGCAATTGTGGCGATCGGACTGCGGAATTCATTTATCAGCGGCGCGATCGTCGTCGCTGTGTGCGTTAGTGCTGTTCTGTTTGAGCCTCAGGTTCGTCGCCTAACAGGCGCAGCTCCGTAACCGGCGGTCGGGAGTAAGACTTGGAATCTGGCTAAATCTCAATTGTGTCTGCGCTTCAAGGGCTCAGACCAGAGGGTCGAAGCAGCTGCCACCAGCATTATCCAGAGCCAGCCGCTGGCTGGGAATGAGTGCAATTGAACTATTCGGGCAATCGGCGGGATGAATAGGATCGCGCCCACTGTTATCCCGATGGCAAGAAACGCGCCAAGCAGTTCGCGTGTTGGTGCGAGGCGGGTGCGCCAAATCGACCTTTCCGGAAGGCGCTCCACCAACAGAAGTGGCGGCTGAGCCATCAACAGCGTGACGAATCCGAACGCTCGAGCTTGAGGAGAAGGCCAACCCCAACTAAGTGCGAGTAGGTAAAGACCTATGACCCCAATGCCCAGAACCGTTCCAATCGCGATCGGGCGCCATAGTGCTCGGCGAGTGAGCGCGTAGTTAGCGTGCCTTGGCGGTCGCATCATGATGTCCTCACTGGCTGGTTCGGCTTCGAAAACCAACGAGACGATCGGATGTAGAAGTACTTCTAAGATCACGAACTGTACGGGGAGTAGCAGCAGCGGCTTGCCTACCAGAGGTATTACCAGGGCGGCCAGGAGAAGCGGGATGTGTACGGCGATTAGGTAGGCAAACGCGCGAGTCAGGTTTTCATAAATCCGCCTGCCGTCTCGAGTGGCAGACACAATTGTGGCGAAGTTGTCATCAAGTAAAACAATGGTTGCTGCATCACGTGCAACCGCAGTGCCCCGCTTACCCATCGCCACTCCGATATTGGCTGCTCGAAGCGCAGGAGCGTCATTAATTCCATCTCCAGTCATCGCCACAACTTCACCCTGGCGGCGCAAAGCCTTGACTAAGGAGTGCTTCTGTTCCGGGCGGGTGCGGGCAAATACATTCGCAGTTGCTGCTAACCGATTGAGCTCGACGGGATCCGCGGCATCCAGATCATCGCCGGTTGCGAGTTGGCCACCATCGCCTAAAGCCGCCAAACCCAGTTCCGAGGCTATTGCTTGTGCAGTGACCGGATGATCCCCAGTGATCATGATGACCCGAATACCAGCTGCTTTGCAGGTAGCTATGGCTTCTTTCACTCCGTCTCGCAGCGGGTCATGAAATGCAATCAACCCGAGAATTTGCAACGGTGCTTCATCAAGTTTTCGATCTGAAGTTGGTCCGTTGCTTGATGCAGAGGCGATAGCAATGACTCGCTTGCCTTGTCGGGCAAATGCGGAGTGAGCCTGATTGAGTGCCTTTAGCGAAACATCATCTATATGAGCGTGGGCAAGCACCCCCTCGAGCGATCCCTTGGTGGCTACTTGATGCGTACCAACCGGCAGTTTCCAAAGGTGCGTTACATATTTGTCATTGGGGTCAAAAGGCCAGTCCGTGATCAAGTGCCCTGCGTGCAAGGACGGAACGTCAACACCACTTTGCATTGCATAATCAATGATTGCGCGATCAAGAGGATCGAAGGGATCTGGTTCCGAGGCCAAAACTGCAGCAGCGAGGAGCTCAAGTGTTTGGGTATCCAGGACACCTTTGTTCGTTAATATCCCATTTTCGACGGTGGCCGTTTCGGCAACCACGATATTTCCCTCTGTGAGGGTGCCGGTCTTATCGGTGCAGATGACCGTGGTTGAACCGAGCGCCTCAACACCGGGAAGATTGCGCACCAATGCATGATCGCGGGTCAGGCGCCATGCGCCGAGAGATAGGTAGAGCGTGTAAACAATGGAAAATTCTTCTGGGATCGCCGCTATCGCAAGGGCGACCCCAGCTATTACGGCTTCTTCCCAACTATGTCCGTGAAGCAGGAGCGTTGTCATTACTGCAATGCAGAAGATGCTCGCCACGGCAAGCAGAGCCGCGACCAAACGGCTCATTGCGAGTTGTAGTGGTGTTTTCGGGGAAGTCGACGCGGCCAGCAACGTTCCTATTTGGCCATACCGCGTCCGAATTCCAGTGGTAGTTAACTCGACTATGGCGCGACCCGCCACGACTGTGGTTCCGGCCCAAACTTTTCCATCCGCGTCGGACATGGTTTTTTGCCACTGGCATTGACTCGCCGGTAAGCGCGGATTCATCCACGGATAGTTGCGTTGAGACGACGATCTGGGCGTCGGCAGGTATCACATCGCCTTCACGAAGCCAGCAAATATCGCCGACGACGAGTTGCCCCGCGGGAACCACTCGGGTCTGTCCGTCACGAAGAACGATTGCGGTTGGTGCAGTTAGAACGCGAAGTTGACGTAACGCACGTTCTGCTCGCCCTTCCAGCAGCCAGCCAATTGCGACGACTGGGACTAAGGCGACAAGCGTGATGATCGCATCGGTGGTATCGCCTATGAACATGTAAGTCGGAGCGGCGATCAAGAGGAGAGCAACCATTGGGTCCTTGAGAGGTCCCATCCAGCGGGCAAGGCGATTCTTTCCGGACTCGGGAACTATCTGGTTTGGCCCATCACGTGTTAAGCGTGCATTGGCAATTGCTTGGCTCAATCCAGAGACGCCACTTGGCAGCTGTCCAAGCCCCGACATCACTTCGTTGGTAGTCACTCCACCTCCGAAGTACGAGTCCGCCCGAGAGCCCAGCGTAGATTCAGCGTAGTACGTGTGATCTTGTAGTCATCATGTAGTGAGACCTAGACCGCGTCGTATATGGGAGTACGTTGTAGGTATGAGGTGGGTTCGTAACCTTCCGGTAGTTCTTTTATTGGCAGGGCTTCTCGCGGCATGCAGTAGTGGCAGCAGCCAATCCGAACCGACAGCGTCTCCTACTCCAACTCAAACGCACTACTCGCAAGTGAAATTATTTTTCGTTGCTGATACACCTCGTGGCTTTCGTCTCTTCCCCGAAATTCAGCAGGTAGTGTCCAGTTCCGATCTGGCAGAGACCGTGATGAGTTCTCTCGTATCTGGCCAACTGCAACCTTTAGATCCTGACTACAGCAATCTCTGGGGAAACGGATTCGCACTAAATTCGATAACGGTTACTAACGGCATCGCGACGATCGATCTGGCACTTGGAAAACTCAATGTAGGAGGGGAAGGAGAGTTACGAGCCATTGATCAATTGGTGTGGACCGTTACCGAGATCAACAAGACGATTACTGGAGTCAAGTTCACCGTCGATGGTCAGACTGTCGAATCTTTGGCCGGGCACGTAGACACCACCGGCACCTTTACACGTGAACCAGATTACGAAGTTCTAAATCCAGTTTCGATCATGTCTCCTAGCCAATCGACGGTCTTGGTCAATCCAATCATTGTCAGTGGTGAGGCGTGCACCTTTGAAGCAAACGTTTCTTGGGAGTTGCTCAAAGACGGAGTTTCGATCAATACAGGTTCGACCCTGGCGCAGGCCGCGTGTCCGGAACGATCTGCATGGACCGTTGATTTGCCGCAACTTGCCAGTGGAACCTACACGATCGTAGGGCGGGAATATTCAGCGAAAGATGGGTCATTGAGTGCAATTGATTCAAAGGACTTCTCGGTTGGTTAACGAGATAGCGCCGTTGGGAGATCAACATGCGTAGTACACCGAATCGAGTTCTAGCAATTATCGTGGGGTTGATAGTGGGCATAGCACTTGTCACGGTTGTGCTTTCAGCAACAAGACCAATTGTAAAGTTGGATCAAGGCACGCCCCAGGGCACGGTACAGAGTTACCTATCGGCTGTTCTTGACGGCAAGAATGCAGACGCCGCTTCTTACCTATCCACAAACAGTCCATGCACTATCGAAGATCTGGATCGTGCATACGTGATGCACTCGGCGCAGGTCACTCTTGTTGATGTTGCGACCAATGGCGACGCTTCGGAAGTGCGCGTAAAAGTTGAACTTCCTACGGGCGGTCCATTCGAAAACTATATGATCGAAGATCACACCTTGCGGTTGATACGGACCGGAGACCACTGGTTGCTAGTTGGTATTCCATGGCCTCTTTATGACTGCGGCATGGTTCTAAAGTGATGAGGCGCAATGTTTCTTAACGCGGTGGGCCTCCTACCCACGCTGTTGATGATCGCTCTAATCGTGTTCGTCATCCGGAGGATGGCGCGGGGGCGTGACCACCAAGCGTCCCTCGGGCATCCGGTGCGACGTTTCTTCCAATATGTTTTGTTGTTCGGTCTCCTAGTTGTAAGTGCCTCTGGAATATCGGGGCTTCTTAGTCGACTCCTGGAGCGCGGGACCATCGTCGTAGTCAGCCAGACCGAGTTGGCTAGGAATGTCTCCTTTACGATTGTCGGAATTCCGTTACTTGTCGTCGTTGCCATCTGGACCCGCCGAAAATTTAGAGAGGATCGGACGGAAGTCGGGTCTTTCGGCTGGGCGTTTTACATAACTGCCGCATCGTTGACTTCTTTGATCGTCTCTATGTTCGCTCTGCATGGCCTGCTCGCTTGGGTCGCCGGCACCAATGATTTCAACGGTCAAACGCTCGCGATCCTGATTATCTGGGGCGCTATATTCGGTGTGCATTGGTGGCTAGATGCACGCTTAACTCCAGCCGAACACTCAAACGCCCATCACCTTCTTGGCTCGATAATTGGCCTTGGTGTATCGGCAGTTGGCTTAGCCGGGCTTATCACCGGAGTTTTGGAATTCGTCATAAAATTTTCCGGCCAAGAGTTGCTTGCTGGCGGTGGAAATCCGATTCTCAATGGTGGGATCACCCTGGCGGTTGGAGCTCCGGCCTGGTATCTCTACTGGATCCGAACCTCGGCTGGCGCTACGAGAGATCAGTTGTGGCTGGCCTACGTGCTTCTTGCCGGCGTCGGTGGCGGGTTGGTCGTAGCAGTGGTCTCCGCCAGCACCGTGCTTTACCAAGTTCTCGTATGGTTCGTTGGAGATCCAGGTGCGGCAGTGGCCTCACTTCACTTCCAAAACACAAACACAGCGCTAGGTGTGATGTGTATTGGGACTCTGATGTGGTGGTATCACCATGCTGTTCTCGAAAGGTCAGGTGCCGAAGGACGGACCGAGGTCCGCCGAATCTACGAATATTTGATGGCCGGTATTGGACTCGCAGCAGCAGCGGTGGGTTTGATTGTCCTTCTGGCTGCCTTGTTTGAGGCGGCAGCAGGATCTGCAACGCTCGCGGGACCGACTTCAGGAAACACTCTTCTTGCCGCAGTCACTTTAATGCTCGTGGGCGGACCCATCTGGTGGTATTTCTGGCGCCGAATTCAGATTGCGATACAGACTGGCGGAGCGCAAGAGTTGTCGTCGCCTACTCGTCGAGTGTTCTTATTCTTACTCTTTGGCGTAGGCGGGATCGCATCTGTAATCTCGTTACTGCTCGGTGTCTATTTCTTTGTTGAAGACGTCCTTGGAAACACACTTAGTATCCAAACCCTGCGCCGTATGCGTTATCCGATTGGCATGCTGATTACCTCAGGTGCCGTGGCTGGCTATCACTGGATGGTCTATCGCGCCGAGCGGAATCAAGTCGCCGAGAGTACGGGCGGTCCTCGCTTTGTATTGCTCGTTGGACCGCACAATCCAGATCTGGTGCATGCGGTTGCTGAAAAGACACAGGGCCGAGTGCAGGCCTGGACGCGCACCGGCGAGGATGTGGGATCTTGGTCGACGGAGAACGTATTGGCGCTTCTAGAAACTGTGAAAGACGATGAAGTCATCATCCTGGCTGATGTGGAGAACCCACGCGCGATACCAATTGATCGTGGTTTTCAAACGCAACCGTGAGTTTTTATTAGGTCCACTTCTCCGTTAGCGGACGAGAAATCGTCCTGCGTCTTTGACCAGGTGCGCTGGTGGTGATGGATGTGCGGACGTAGGATCTAAGAAACATCGCATCCCAGGGGAGGCGCCAGATGACGTGGTTAAACATCTTGGATCGCTTTCGACCTGTGGGCGCGCCGGGTGCCTCCGGCCCGGTTGGCGTGCCATCGGCAGACGTCCAGGGGCCGGCAGCGGAACTTGCCGTCGTTTTTGCCGCGCTGACTAACGATGTGGAGTCTTGCCGGACGCTTATTGCCGAGGCTAAGAGCAGTTCAGAAGAAGACCTTTCTCGCGCTCGTGACCAGGCGGCCGCCATCGTCGCTCAAGCCAATCTTGATGCTGGTGCGGAACGCGAAAGCGCCGCGGCTCGCGTGAAGCAGGCCGCGAAGCAACAAGATGATCAACTGTCACGACAGGCCACTGCCGACGCGGCCATATTGCAGAAAGCGGGAGCGGCTCGATTGCCCGCGTTGGTTGCTGAAATTATAAAAACCTTGACCTCCGAAGAGTCGATTCGATAGTCATGAAATCAGACTGGGTTGCGGCATCGGTGAGAGCTCGATCGATGGCGCAGCACCGCATTGGGGCGGGCGCTTGTCGTGATATTGCGGCTCAGCCTAGTTTGAGCAAAGCGCTTCCGCTATTGGCCAACTCCGCTTATGCCGAGAGGTTGGCTGGTTCGACTTCTCTTGCCGCCGCCGAGCGTTCCATTCTCGACAGCGTGCTATGGGAGTTGCGAGTACTGGCCGGGTGGCTGCCAGCCAACGGCACCCGAGTGCTACGAGCGATGGCAGCCGCTTATGAACGAGACAATATTGTGGCGTTGGCTAAAGAACTCGAAGGCAACTTAGATATCGAGGAACCTTACGAGTTGGGTACGTTGGCTACTGCCTGGCCTCAACTTCAGCTATCAACAACTTCCGAAGAACTGGTTCAGGCATTGGAGAAGTCACCTTGGCAGCGAACGGGATCAACTGGTGTAATTTCACTACGAGACGAACTGACGCTGGTCTGGCTACGCCGGCTCGCGAACGTCGCTCCGCCAACCAGGTCTTGGGGCGCCGCCGCGAGCGCCCTCATTCTGGCCCGAGTTCTCGTAGTTGACGGAGATGAGATCTCGACACGGCTAACCGAACTGATTCGCCCCGTTCTCGGCCAGGGTTGGGAAAAAGCAACTGGTATGGCTGAGTTACGCCGTGCCCTGCCAAAATCGGTTCAGTCAATATTTGCAGACATTGAAACTCCAGAAGAACTATGGCGTGCAGAGGCGCGATTGCGGGCGAAGATTCAGGCAGATGGTTTCAACCTGTTGCATCATTCGACGCCAGGACCGGAAGTAGTTCTCGGAACTGCCGCTGTTCTAGCGATTGATGGCTGGCGCATCCGCGTCGCGTTAGCCGCAGCCGCAGCGGGCCTGGGGACAAGCGAGGTGCTTGATGCCGTGGCGTGAGTCGCTTACTCCGATCCGCATGGAACGGGTGGCCCTCGTGTCTCCCGAGCAGCGCAGGCACAGCATGCTCGTCCAGGTTGCGCGCAGCGCCGTAGTCGAATTGGATCTTCCCTATTCACCCGGAGATGGACCTGAAGAGTTGGATAGGGCTGCCGATGCGGCCATCATTTCTGGTCCAACCGCCGGGTTGGTTGGTTGGATGCCAACCGACCAACTCTCAAAACTGGCGGAAGCCTTGGCCCCGATTGGTGGAGCCATCGTACGGCTAGCGATGCCCAGAGGCGTCCAACCACCCACCCTAATTTCCGGGAAGAGTCAGGCTCGAACTTCGCGAATGCTGGTAGACACCTATGGGACGGTGCCATATGCAGACGTTGATCCGTCCCGCCTTGCTGGGCTGTCCTACGTAGTCATGTTTGGCATGATGTTCGGCGATGTAGGTCAAGGAGCGATGCTCGTACTTGCGGGGTTGCTATTTCGCAGTGGTCGCTACGCAAGATTAGAAAAATTAAAAAAGATTTGGCGGTTTGTTGTTGGTGCGGGCTTGGCCTCAATGTTCTTCGGTGCGTTGTACGGCGAGGCCTTCGGCCCAACCGGATTAGTTCCTGTGCTCTGGCTTGAGCCGATGTCCAACCCAATCGAGTTGCTATTAACCGCATTGTTCTTTGGGGCTTTTCTTCTGGCTGGAGCTTATGTTCTCGGAGTTATCAATCGGGTTCGCGAGGGTGGTTGGGGCTATGCGCTTTATGCCAGATCTGGAATCGCGGGCTCTCTTCTCTTCGTCGGCCTCGGCCTTCTTGCCCTAGGAATCAACGCGCACGCATCTGCGCTGATCGCTACGGCAATCGTTCTGGCCCTGTTGGCACTAGCCCTAATCTTCGTTGGCCTATATATCGAGGCGGGCGGTGGTGGCACTGGCGTGATGGAGGCCGCAGTCGAATTGGTGGACACCGTCATTCGATTGGGATCAAACGTTGTCTCATTCGCTCGGCTCGCCGCCTTCGGCCTTACTCATGCAGCCTTGATGCTCGTGGTCTGGAACGGCACGGCGGCCTTGTGGGCACCGAACTGGCGAGGTATCGCTGCTGTACTCGTATTCGTTCTTGGCAACATTCTGACCTTTGCACTGGAGGCCTTGGTGGCTGGAATCCAGGCGCTGCGGTTGGAGTATTACGAGTTGTTTTCCCGGGTTTTCCAATCAGAAGGGCGTCCCTTCCGCCCTTGGGCTCCAGTCTTGGACCCGACGGAAGATCTAGATGCTTCCGCCGCGGAGCAGACATCGGATTTCCCAAACTGGACTCCAAATCCGGAGGCGGCAATCGTCTCTAAACCCTACGAAAGGCATCAATCATGAGTCTTTGGTTTGCGCTTGCTCCCGTCCTTGTACTGGCAGCCGGCGCTGCCATCCTCCTCGTCAAGCGGCGAGCTAGGGCGGGTCTGCGTCTGCTGGCTGGCGTCAACGCCGCAATTCTGGTCGGCGCGCTGGCTCTACTGGCGACCACTCTAAACGCCAGCACTGCCGCGGCGACCGGAGCTGGCACCGCAGTTTCTGCCGCCACGACCTCCGCAGCCGGTAGCGGCGGTGCTGCCTTGATTGCAGCTGCCATCGCCGTTGCCGGCTCTTCTATTGGTGCCGCTTTCGCCGTTGCCTACACAGGTTCAGCCGCGCTAGCTGCCATGAGTGAGCGTCCCGAAATTTTCGGTCGCGCCATGGTCATCGTCGGACTGGCGGAAGGCATCGCCATTTACGGTTTGATCATCTCCATCATCTTGATCGGAAAAGCCTGATGGAAAAGATGACGATGTCTGGAACAGTTGTGGCATTAGGCGAAGAGGCGCTAATAAAGGGCTATTCGTTAGCAGGCGCCAGTCTCGCTGCGGTCGATACCGACGACGATGTACGTTCAGGCTGGAATTCACTGCCCAAAACCACGGCAGTGGTCATCCTCACTCCCCGCGCTGCAAAGGCGCTTGGTAAGGCACTATTCGATCTTGATTCTCCAATGTCCGTAGTGCTGCCATCGTGAGTGTTCTCCCTAAAGGTTCGGTCGCCGCGCTTGATCCGGTTCGACAATCACTTCAGGAGTCGGCAAAGGCACAGGCCGAACAGGTGCGGGTACAAGCCCGGTCGCAAGTGGAGGGGCTCTTAGCGAAAGCTAAGCTCGAGGCTCAACAGATTCGAGATTCCGCGGCAGCCGAGGGTGAGGCTGCCGCTAACTCCGACGCAGGATTGCGCTCGGCACGGGTGCGTCGGCAGGCACACGAAATAGTCCTCGCTCAACAAGAGTCCCTTCGACTGGAACTAGTACGCCAGGTGCGGCAGGCGGCGACCGCTTTGCGCAAAAGTCCGGAGTATCCGCGATTGATGAAGAACCTGACCGAACGCGTTGAAGCTCTTCTTGGATCAGATGCCATTGTAGAAGAAAGTCCTCACGGCGGAGTCATTGCCAGGGAGGGTTCGCGTCGAGTGGATCTGTCATTGCCAACGTTAGCCGAACAGATTCTCGAATCCCGAGGCCAGGAGATCCGGAAATTATGGGCAATGTAGATGCGGATCGCGCAGGCACAGTTCGCTTAGTCAACGGCCCGCTGATTGAGATAGAAGGACTTCAGGAAATATCAATGCTTGAGGTTGTCACAGTCGGTCCGCAGCGAATTAATTCTGAGGTTGTCGCAATCACAGGAAATCGAGCGACCTTGCAGGCCTATGAATACACCGGTGGATTGAAACCTGGAGATCAGGTCGGAGCAACCGGTCACGGGTTAGCAGGCCTGCTGGGCCCCGGTCTGCTCGGCCAGGCGTTCGACGGCTTGTTGCGCCCATTGTCTTCTGTTGATCTCTGGTTGACCCCGGAGCGCGCTGGCTCCACCGAGGATCAGACGGTTCTGTCTCGATCGTGGACTTTCATTCCGACTGTGACAGTTGGAGATCAGGTGAACCCCGGGGATGTGCTCGGTACCGTGCCCGAAGCCGGATCCATTGAGTATCGAGTAATGGTGCCTTGGGGCGTCTCGGGTGAGTTGTCTTGGCTCTTGCCCAAGAGCGACCAGGTGCACGCACTGGATGTGGTCGCACGAGTTGGCGACACTGAAGTGACCTTGGCGGAGCAGTGGCCGGTTCGGCGACGCCGTCCGATCAAGGAGCGCATATCCGAAGCCGTTCCGCTCCACACTGGCCAGCGCGTGTTGGACTTGATGTATCCGGTGGCGCTTGGTTCGGCTGCCGCAGTGCCCGGCGGATTTGGTACCGGCAAGACGATGTTGCTGCAGCAGATTGCCAAGTGGAGCAATGCGGATGTCATCGTCTACGTCGGTTGCGGTGAACGTGGCAATGAAATGGCAGATGTCCTCGACGATCTATCGAAGTTGACCGATGAACGCAACGGTGGCCGCCTTATCGATCGCACGGTAATCATCGCGAATACCTCAAACATGCCAATGATGGCCCGTGAAGCAAGCATCTACAGCGGCATTACCGTGGCCGAGTTCTACCGGGACATGGGTTACAACTCGGTGGTCATTGCGGACTCGACTTCACGTTGGGCAGAAGCTCTTCGAGAGTTCGCAAATCGCAATGGCGAGCTTCCCGCCGAAGAGGGCTATCCCGCCACTCTGGCATCTGCCCTTTCCGCCTTCTACGAACGAGCCGGAAGAGTGACGACTCTGGGGGGACAGGTCGGATCAACAACGGTGCTTGGCGCGATTTCACCGCCAGGTGGAGACCTGACCGAACCGGTTACAACCGACACGCAACGCTTCGTTCGATCGCTCTGGCTCCTTGACCGTGACTTGGCCTATTCGCGGCACTATCCGGCAATCAGTTGGACTGGTTCCTTCGCCCGCGACGCTGAGGCGATCGGCCAATGGCATGAAGCGAACGGAGATCCTGGGTGGAGTCAGAACCGGGCTCGAGCCGCGGCACTCTTGGCAGAGGCGGATCGGCTAAGTGCGCTTGCCGAGATTATCGGTAGCGGATCGCTGCCCGGCCACCAACGAATGGTGCTTCTTGGCGGTCGACTTCTTCGCGATGGGGTTCTGCAACAGAACGCGTTGAGTAATAACGACGCTTTCTCCTCCGAGGAGAAAGGTGCTGCCCTGATGGATTTTGTTTTCGAGGTGTTGGACCTGTGTCAAAAATTGGTGGATCGTGGTGTTCCAGCCACGACGATTGAGGATTTTGATTATGTGCCCGTAGTGCGGGCGCGCGAGGAGTTCGGACCAGACGACGCCAAGGGCATAGCTGGCCGCAAGAAAGAATTCCTAAAGCGCCTTGGTGATCTGAAGTGAGCGACATGTCGGCAGCGCCTCCCGATCCGGCCGGATCTTCGCCCTTGGAATCCATCCGGGTTGCACACAACGACGTCCGGGAAGTTCGCGGCCCGTTATTGGTTCTTGGTCAGGTCCAGGGCGTTGGCTGGGATGAATTCGCCACGGTGGATTTGGCAAACGGCGATCAACGTCATGGCCTAGTTCTCGAAGTTGACCGGGATCTGATCACTTTGCAGATTCTCGAGGGTACCGATGGGATGACACCAGGGGGAATTTGGGTCCGATTTGAAGGCCAGCCGCTGCACCTTGCGGTCGGTACCGATTGGTATGGCCGGGTCTGTAATGGTCGGGGAGAGCCTTTAGACGGTGGCCCGCCCGTGACTGGAACTGCATACAAGCCGGTAACCGGTTGGCCACTAAATCCGGTCCACCGGGAACCACCGCAAGAGCCAGTACTTACCGGGATCTCCGTGATCGACGCCCTGACCACTTTGGTTCGTGGCCAGAAGTTGCCGATTTTCTCCGTCCCTGGTCTACCGCATCTGACCCTCGCAACCCAGATTGCAGCGCAAGCCACGGCAGCGGGATCCCTGTTTAGAGTTATTTTTGCTGGGATGGGTCTAACTCACGCAGATATTTCCTACGTCCGCGATCGGTTAGAGGAGCGTTCTGCCGCAGGCGAGTTGGTGCTTCTGCTTAACGCCGCGGATGACCCGGTGATCGAGCGGATCCTTACGCCACGCATTGCTCTGACCATTGCCGAACACCTTGCTTTCGAAGAGGGACACGACGTTCTGGTGGTCATGTCGGATATGACTAGTTACGCGGAAGCTCTACGTGAGGTTTCAGCCGCTCGACGCGAAATCCCCGCCCGCCGCGGCTATCCAGGTTACCTATACAGCGATCTAGCCAGTCTCTATGAGCGCTGCGGTCGCGTTCAGGGGCGCGCCGGTTCGGTGACGATCATGCCGGTACTCACCATGCCAGCCGGAGACATAACACATCCGGTTCCGGATCTAACCGGTTACATAACGGAAGGACAGATAGTTCTCTCCCCCGATGTGCTAGCTCGAGGGATCTATCCACCCGTCGATGTGCTCTCTTCTCTTTCTCGCCTTATGCGTCATGGCGTTGGCAAGGGTCGAACACGCGAAGATCATATGGATGTCGCCGCCCAAGTGCTTGCAGCGATGGCCAGGGCCCGCCAAGCAGCAGAACTCAGCGAGCTCGTAGGCGAAGCCGCGCTTAGTGAAACCGATCGCAATTACATCGCGTATCAGAGGCAGGTCGAGAAAGAGCTGTTTAACCAAGGCCGAAACGAAGTCCGCACCATGGAGGAGACTTTGAACCTTGCGTGGATCGCGCTTTCGTCCCTGCCGAGGAAAGAGCTGAGCATGCTCTCGAGCGAATTCTTGGATCGGTATCTGCCCGACAAGGAGGGCGGTTAATGACCGATGTTGGCCGTGCCGGGAAGATGCGAGTGGAGAGACGCCTTGAGGTAGCTCGAAATGGTGCCCGCCTGCTGGATCGAAAGCAGCACATTCTTGCGGACGAACTAGAAAAGCTTCAGTTGCAAGTCGGTCGGAGTCGTAAGGAGTGGAATCAGCGAGCAGGCGAGGCGGCGATCTGGTTGCAGCGTTCAGCGGCCCTTGATGGAAGTGACTTGATTAGAGACGCATCCCCAGCAGAGGGCGCCGAAGTGGAATTGCATTGGGGTGGTGCCCTTGGGGTCGTGTATCCAGAAGGGACGGACTGCAAACTTCCTGTGCTGCCTAAGCCGGGTGGAAGTTCTGCCTTGTCGTATGCGGTGAAGGCGCATCGAGCCGCCTTGATTGCCGCGGTGGCGCACGCTTCTGTCGAGCGAGCAATTCTGCTCGTTTCGACCGAGCTCAATGCGACGCGAGTGCGGCAGAGGGCTGTTGAGAACCGGTGGATTCCGAAATTGGAAGGTCAGTTGCTGGCTATTCGTAAGAAGATTGCAGAACAAGAACTCGAAGAGAGCCTTCGTCTCCGCTGGGCTCTAAGGCACGGGGTCGATGCAGGCGCTTCCGCTAGCGGAATGGACGCATGACGATGAACCAGAACCGTACAAGTGACGTCGTCTTGGTTGCGGTAAATGACTCTCGAGCCGCCTTTGCCGCAGCAAAAGTCGCAGTTGAATACTGCGCCAAAGTGGGGGCTCAACTTCGCGCCGTAAGCGTAATTGAAGCCTCCGAACTGGATCAGCATTTGGGCGACACCGCTGCTTTAGCCCAAGGCCGTGAGCTTGCCGCGAGCGCCGCGCTCAATCATGTTGTCGCATCGAGTTCAGCGGCAAATGTAACGGTATCGGTCACTACAAGAATTGGAAGTGTGGCTGCGGAAATTCTCGCCGAAGCGCGCGAGAGCGATGCGGTCATGATTGTCATGGCCCGTGTTTCTCGCCCAGGACATGCCCTCCCGTACGTTGGCAGTCAAACGCTGCGGGTCTTGGAATTCGCGACAGTCCCTGTTCTTGTGGTGCCAACTTATGCTCAGTGACGTAGGAACGCATCCGACGCCGAAACCTTATTGCCGACTTTGATTTCGTCCTGAACTCTCATATTGGGACCACCGAAATTGATAGGGTTCTAGCGTTCGCGGCGTCCTTGCTATTGCGTTCGCCATAATCGCCGGAGTTCTAGGGGGGTTTGTTCGTGGCTAAAGATGTTCACCTGACCCTCGCGATCCTGTCCGTGCTGACCTTGTTTGCGGCGACTATTGAAGGATTGATCCGTGCGATCAAATCGAAACCAGCCGGAGCCGCCGCCGGACGCCTAGGAATTGCTGTTCTCGTCGTGGTTGGGATTACGGCTGCTGCCGGTGTTGCCCTGCTGATTAGTGGGAAACGGCCTCATCAATGGCTCCACCTGGTTTATGCGGCCATGGCCTTTGGTTTGATACCGGTCGCGGATAACGCGGCTTTCGCGATGGAGTCGCCCCGCAATAGTGGCCTAGCCAGATTCGGTGGCGGCGTTGTGGCTCTTCTTGTGGTTGCCCGATTATTCGTGACCGCGTGATGGGAGAGAATGCGATGTCCAACGGAACTCAGCCCAGTGGGAAAACGGATCCGTCCGTAGCAGTTACTGCTCCAACATCGTTTTCGCCCAAAACGAAACGCTCCACTTTGGTACTTGTGCGAATTTTCAGCGTGATTGCGGTAGCCGAGGGAGCCTTGCTGCCTTCAATTCTGGTTGTTGCCGTAATTCACTGGCTAACCGGTTGGGGTATGACATTAGTGGCGATAATCGGCGCCACGCATGGCACTGCTTTCACCATTTACATGCTGCTCATACCCTTTATGGCCAGAAGCCTTGGGTGGTCATTGAAAACCAGTGGGATGGCATTCAGCGTCGCCTTCGTACCATTCATGCCATGGGCCTTCGAGCGAAAGATCCGTAGAAGTATCGCCAGCGGTAGTTCATTGAGTTGAGATTGAACTGAACCGAATCAGGCGTGACAAGGCGTGGCAGGCAGAATCAAAGAAAGCGTCCCCAAAGTAGTCGTCGATACGGTCTGAGCGTTCAATGTTGCCAATAAGGCGTTTGGTGCAATGCCAACATTTCTTTCGTGCGCCCTAAATTCTGCGATTTAGGTCATTCCATTCTATTCGACCATGGAAAATCCCCAGCAGCCATGCGAAGCTTCCTCAGCAATTCGTAAAGTTTCTCTTGAGCCTCTCGGGGTTGCTCGGCAATGCCAAAGGACACGGAATTCAAGGCTTTTGTCGCCTCTATAGTTACCTGCCTTCCTTGATCCGTAATGCTTGCGAGCACTTTCCGCCGATCACTCGAGTCAGGCACTCGTTTGACCAGGCCTTGCGCCTCTAAACGATCTATCGCGTTTGTGACAGATGTTGGATGCACCATGAGTCGCTTTCCGATCTTGCTCAGCGCAAGTTCTCCTCTCTGACTGAACGTCAGGAGCACGAGGACTTCATATCGCGCAAAAGTGATCCCAAAACTTTTCAACTGTGCATCAAGGGCACTGATGAGAAGCTGTTGGACTCGCATGATTGAGGTGACAGTTTTCATGGCGGTTGGATCGCCAAAGTGTTGGCACCAGAGTTCACCCGCTCGATCAATCGGATCGAAGTTTAAATGGGACGCTGCGCTCACGTTGTGAGGTTATCAGTCAAGGCACGACAATCAGGTGGCTCCACCTATTGTCTAAGCACATTTACGATGGCATTAGAAAGTCGTAGCCGGACCTTAACTAGAGATGGTCCATACCAGGTTAGAAGGCCTCCGCGCACGGCACGAGTAAAGGAAGCGTTTTGTCAAAGGCTTTAGATCCGTCGTTAACATTGAAGACATAAGGTAAGCCGGGGAGCAGAACTCCAGGCATGGCGTTTGGACGCGAATTTCACGGTTCCCTTTTATTTGCCAAGACAAGATCTGGAGATCATGAACACCACACCGTTACCCCAAGTTTCCATCCATAAACCTCAGGAATGTAGGGTGATCTTTAGATAGAGCAGACATCGGATACTTGGAGATCAAACATTCCTCCTGTATTGACCGCCGACCTCAAAGAACGCCTCTGTGATTTGACCGAGGGAACAGCAGCGCACTGCCTGCATGAGCGCAGCGAAGACATTTCCTCCGCTTAGAGACACCTCCTTCAGATTGAAGAGTGCAGCAGGTGATTCTTGTCGATTGCGATTCTGAAATTCTGCAAGCCGATGTAGTTGGGATTGTTTTTCCCCTTCCGTTCCGCGAGCGAGGTGAATAGCGCTAACAGTGTCGGCTGATTCGTCAGCCAGGAATGTATTTACTCCAATTATTGGAAGAGATCCATCGTGCTTGCCTTGTTCGTAGCGCATTGATTCGTCCTGTATCCGACCACGTTGATATCCCGTTTCCATCGCGCCTAAGACCCCACCGCGATCAGCAATTCGTTCGAACTCGACAAGTACGGCCTCTTCAACCAAATCCGTTAGCTGATCAACAATTTGTGATCCCTGCAGGGGATTCTCGTTACTCGAAAGACCCCATTCCTTATCGATGATCATTTGGATGGCTAGCGCACGTCGGACTGATTGCGGGGAGGGTGTCGTGACTGCTTCGTCGTATGCATTTGTGTGCAATGAGTTTGCATTGTCGTATAAGGCACACAGCGCCTGCAGAGTTGTGCGGATATCGTTGAAGTCCATCTCCTGCGCGTGAAGTGAACGACCCGACGTCTGAACATGGTATTTCAACTTCTGAGCACGCTCACTCGCGCCGTATCGGTCCCGCATTGCAATGGCCCAAATCCGACGTGCTACTCGTCCCATGACCGTGTATTCGGCATCCATTCCATTCGAAAAAAAGAACGATAAATTCGGTGCGAAATCATCAATGTTCATTCCACGCGCAAGGTATGACTCAACATAGGTAAAGCCGTTGGCGAGCGTGAACGCAAGTTGACTGATCGGGTTCGCCCCCGCCTCAGCAATGTGATAACCACTAATCGATACTGAGTAGAAGTTGCGAACCGAATTATCGATGAACCATTGTTGGATATCTGCCATACATCGAAGAGAGAACTCAGTCGAGAAGATACATGTGTTTTGACCTTGATCTTCTTTAAGAATATCTGCCTGAACTGTTCCTCGAACCGTCGATATCGCTCGTCTTTGAATCTGTTCCATCTCTTCGGCATTGGGTTTGCGCCCCAGTTCATTGACAAATGCCTCCACCTGTTGATCAATAACGACGTTGAAAAACATCGCCAAGATGGTGGGTGCGGGTCCGTTTATCGTCATTGACACAGACGTCGTCGGATCGCACAAGTCAAACCCTGAGTACAACTCGCGCATGTCGTCCAGGGTCGCAATCGAAACTCCAGATGTCCCGACTTTGCCAAAAATATCTGGCTGCAGCGCAGGATCACGACCATACAAGGTGACCGAATCAAAGGCGGTGGAGAGCCGAGTTGCGGGCTGTCCTTCACTCAGCAGGTGAAACCTACGATTGGTGCGGGCCGCATCACCTTCACCAGCGAACATCCGAGCCGGCGCTTCTTCACTTCGCTTGAAGGGGAAGACTCCACCGGTGAAAGGGAAGTATCCGGGAAGATTCTCTGAACGCAGGAACCGGAGGAGTGTTCCAGCCTCGTCATCTCGGGGAAGGGCAACTCTAGGCACCCGTGTTCCCGATAGTGTCGTTCGCACTAATGGAGTGATAATTTCTTGGCCGCGTACGCTATAGGTCTGCTCGTTTCTAGAATATGCCTCGCGCAGGGTTGGCCAGTTCTCCAATTGTGTCTTTACCTCTGGCCTGACTTTCTGCGCCTGTTCTTCTGCCAGCCGGTTTACCTCCTCGGCTGATACCAATTTGTCATTTAGCCTGAGCAGTTCTTCGGTGTCTCTAAGCGACTGGACAAGTCGCACCGTGGCGCATTGAACTTCCGTTATTGTGTGATAGCTCCGAACCGCCTCGGCGATCTCTGCTAGGTAACGTTCCCGACCACGCGGCAATATGCTCGTAAGCCTTGTAGAAGTATGACCGGTGACAATAGGCAATACTCCGTCAAAGCGAGGCAGTCCATTCTCGATGAGTAAGCCTTTAATGTGGTGGTAGAGCGCAGAAACTCCATCATCATCAAAACGAGCGGCGCTCGTTCCAAAGACTGGCATTTGATCCCATGGCGTCCCAAATGCTCCTCGGTTGCGCACCATTTGTCGTGCAACATCTCGGCGGGCATCCTCGGCCCCACGCCGTTCAAACTTGTTCACGGCAACAACGTTTGCGAAGTCCAACATGTCGATTTTTTCGAGTTGCGATGCAGCCCCGTATTCGGGTGTCATCACATATAGAGAGAGATCAACGTGGGGAACTATCGTTGCATCGCCCTGACCAATGCCGGGGGTCTCCACGATGACAAGGTCAAAACCGGAGATTTTGCATGCGGCAATAGCCTCCTCAAGTGCCATCGGTATCTGTTGCCCGGCACCTCGAGTTGCCATTGATCTGAAGAACACGACATCTGGATCAATGCTGTTCATTCGGATGCGATCTCCGAGCAACGCGCCACCACCTCGACGGCGAGTCGGATCAATCGCAAGCACTGCAATCCGAACCTTGTCTTGTGAGTCTCGGCGGAACCGGCTCACTAGTTCGTCGGTAAGGGATGACTTCCCCGAACCGCCGGTGCCCGTGATCCCAAGCACGGGGATCCTCTTAGTAGTTACCTCGCTTCGAATCGACTCTGCAAGATCTGTATTCGTTCGAGTCTCGAGCATCGTAATAATGCGTGCGAGCGCAGAGGTAGATCCTGATCGAAGGGCTTCCATATCAACAGAGCCCGTAGATAGATCAATGTCGCATTCGACGATCAACTGATTGATCATTGCTGGAAGACCTAGCCGCTGCCCCTCTTGTGGACTAAAAATGTGGACGCCGATTCTTGCAAGCGCCTCAATCTCGTCAGGCACGATGACGCCACCTCCGCCACCAAAAATCTTTATGTGCGAGGCACCGCTTTGAACTAAGCGCTCCGAAAGATAGGTGAAATATTCAACGTGTCCACCCTGATACGACGAGATTGCGATGCCTTGGACGTCTTCTTGAAGGCTAGCCGTCACCACATCTTCTACGCTTCGATCATGTCCGAGGTGGATCACTTCGGCGCCTTGCGATTGCAAGAGGCGCCGCATGATGTTGATCGCGGCGTCGTGACCATCGAAAAGGCTTGCTGCGGTCACAAATCGAACGGGATTTACTGGGACGTGCAGGGGGCTTTGCGACATCTTTCGACTCCTGGGCACTGTTGTTATATCGCCTCGGGAATAAGCGACACTTCACCCGAAGCCAAATAATAGGACATCCAACTAATTTCAGGCTACCAAAGTTGAACACTCGCCGGACTCACCGCCTACGCCTGTTTCGCCTGCAAGTGGCCGCGATTTAAACTGGGTTATCCGTGGGCCTAGAAAGCCACCGGACTAAGCATACGTCCATTTCAATAGATAATGACTAGACGATCGCCTAATTTGCGGCCTATATTGCGAACGTTTAGTTAGTGGATACCTAGCATTCCGGAGTAACCTTCGGCTCGTCAGCGTGGCATCACTATCTAGGGGCTAGGTACTGGACACCGACCGGTTGGAGGCTAGTTTTGGACCCCATTCAGCTCGTAACGCCTTCGGGACAACTCCATCGGCACCCTGATGTCGAGGGTGAGGTCGATCCACAGTTGTGCCGTGATCTGTTTCGAACCATGTTCCTCGCCCGGCGCTTCGACAATGAAGCCTTTTCGCTCCAACGCAACGGCGAACTCGCGTTGTGGCTACAGTGCCATGGGCAGGAAGCGGCCCAAGTCGGCTCCATCGCTGCACTTGAGCCCACTGATTATGTTTTTCCGAGTTATCGGGAACATGCGGCGGCGATGGCCCGGGGAATCACTCCGTCCGAACTCCTTGTGCAGTGGCGAGGTAACGCCCACAGTGGCTGGGACCCGGCGACGTACCGTTTCCACATCTACACACTCGTCCTCGCAGCCCAACTGCTGCACGCCACCGGCTATGCGATGGGTGTCAAGCTCGACGGCGTAAACGAGGTTGTTCTCGCCTACTTCGGCGATGGCGCGAGCAGCGAGGGCGATGCCAACGAAGCATTTAACTTCGCAGCGACCATGGACGCACCAATCCTGTTCTTCTGCCAAAATAACCAGTGGGCCATCTCAACACCATCCTCGGCCCAGGCGCGTACGTCGCTTTGGGAGCGTGGTCGAGGCTTCGGTCTACGTACTGCCCTGGTCGATGGCAACGATGTCCTGGCTGTACACGCGGTCACCACTCAACTCGCCAGCCATGTCCGCTCTGGCTCTGGTCCTGCACTCATTGAGGCCATCACGTACCGCATCGGTGGTCACAGCACCTCGGACGATCCGTCAAGGTACCGTAGCGCCAGCGAGCTCGACGAATGGATCGCCAAGGATCCCCTCGACCGCATAGACAAACTGCTTCGGGCTCAGGGATGGGCCGATCAGGCATTTTTTGACGACTTGGTACACGAAGCCGACGACCTCGCGGCCGAGACTCGGCGAGTCTGCTTGGCTCTGACGGCACCGAACCTTGTCGACATCTACGACCATGTACTCGTCGAGAAGACTGCGCAATTACAGCAGGAACAAGAACATTTCGCCGCCTACATCGGCTCCTTTACAGGTTGATGTCCCAGCTCTTCTCCCGACCGTGTTGTTCTGACGACAATTTGACTAAAGCCGGAGGTCCATGCAATGCCAAATCTGTCCCAAGCTCTAAATAGCGGGATACGCAGGGCGATGGAGGATGACGCCAAGGTCTTGGTCATGGGCGAAGATGTCGGCAGACTCGGCGGCGTCTTTCGGGTTACCGACGGTCTTCAGAAGGATTTCGGCGAAGCCCGTGTCATGGACACTCCACTTGCCGAGTCTGGAATTATCGGGACCGCGATCGGCCTGGCCCTGCGGGGTTACCGGCCGATCTGCGAGATCCAGTTCAACGGATTCGTCTACCCCGCCTTCAACCAGATCGTGTCCCAGTTGGCCAAACTTCACGCCCGCACTGGCGGAAAGTTACGGGTACCAGTCGTCATAAGGATCCCGGTCGGTGGTGGTATCGGTGCTGTCGAACATCACAGTGAGTCCAACGAGGCGTACTTTGCACACACCGCAGGTTTGCGAGTCGTTTACTGCGCCACACCCAATGACGCACACTGGATGATCAGGCAAGCTGTCGCTTGTGATGATCCGGTTATTTTCTACGAACCCATGCGGCGGTACTGGATTAAAGGTGATGTGGCTACTGACGCAGATGAGTCAGAGGTGTTGCCTCTGGAGTCTGCCCGAATCGTTCGACCAGGCAAGGACCTCACGCTGTTGAGTTGGGGTGGCAGTGTCGGCACCTGCCTTGCATCAGCTCGAGCGGCCGAGGACGAGGGACGTAGCATAGAGGTGATTGATCTGCGCTCGCTGGCGCCGCTAGACATGTCATGCATAGTTGAATCGGTGAGCCGAACGCACCGAGCTGTCGTCGTGCATGAAGCCCCAGTAATCGCGGGTATGGGCGCCGAGATCGCGGCCGCGATCACCGAGCAGTGTTTCTATGACCTAGAAGCTCCCGTAATCCGAGTTGGCGGGCTGAACATGCCCTACCCACCTGCCAAGGTCGAACAACAGTACCTGCCAGATCTCGATCGAGTTCTGGACGCGACCGATCGATCGTTCGCCTGGTGAGGGGAGATGGCATGGCCGTTCAAGAGTTTCGCCTTCCCGATGTCGGCGAAGGGCTACTCGAAGCCGAGATCCTACGCTGGCACATCGCACCTGGGGACGAGGTACGGCTGAATATGATCGTGGTTGAGATCGAGACGGTGAAGTCCGTCGTCGAACTTCCCAGCCCGTTCGTTGGAACAGTGGTCGAAATCTTGGCCAGAGAAGGGGAGACCAGCCAAGTCGGAAGTGTGCTTTTTACCATCTCATCCGACGGCCCCTCAAGTTCGGCCAACCAAGTCGCTCCGTCGATTGCTGCAGTTAACTCGGGTGCGCAGGTGTCATTTGAAATGGTTGACGACAGTATCCCTTCCATTCTTGTGGGGTATGGGCCGACGCTCGCGTCGGAGGGACGGCGAAAGCGTCGCCAGGTCACCGGACGCGGCGGTCCGGAGGTGGAATTGGCTGACCCAGTCCACACCACGACCCGCGTGCCGCAACCGACAACAGTTGCGCGAGCCAAACCGCCGGTGCGCAAACTGGCTCGCGACCTTGGCATTGACCTCAATGCCGTGATTGGCTCGGGCGCAGAAGGCACCGTCACTCGCGCAGAGGTGCACGCCCACTTCCTTGCGGCGACATCCGGCCAGAATGTTGCCCGGGCTGTTCCATCAGTTTTAGATGCGATTGATGATGTACGCATCCCCGTGCGAGGCGTGCGGAAGGCGACGGCACGAGCGGTAGTTGCCAGCGCGTTCACCGCTCCGCATGTCACTGAGTTCTTGACGGTAGACGTAACCGCGACGATGGATCTGGTAACCAGGTTGCGCCAAGATCCCCAGTTCGCAGGAACTAAGGTGACGCCTTTACTTATCGTGGCGCGCGCGGTGCTGGTGGCGGTACAGAAGTATCCGCAGATTAACGCCTTTTGGGATGAGAAGAACTATGAGATCGTGCAGAAAGCCGCGGTGAACCTCGGTATTGCTGCGGCCACTCCACGCGGACTCATCGTGCCGAACATCAAGGGTGCCGATCGACTTTCTCTGTCCGAACTTGCCCAGATGTTGGCACACCTCACGGCTGTCGCACGGGATGGGAAGACACCACCGGAGGCGATGGTTGGCGGAACATTTACCATAACCAACGTTGGGGTGTTCGGTGTTGACGCAGCGACGCCGATCCTCAATCCAGGTGAGGCAGCGATCCTATGCTTCGGGGCTGTGCGCCAGCGACCGTGGGTACATGAGGGGGAGGTCGTCCCTAGATGGACTACTCAACTTTCACTATCTTTTGACCACCGTATTGTCGACGGGGAACTCGGCAGCCACGTCCTGGCAACTATCGGATCCGTTCTTTTCGACCCATTCTGGTGGCTCGCGACGGCGTGAGCGCAGACTGACGATGTAGCGAACCATTTCCCGCTCATTCTAAGGAAACGTTAGGCGCATACCCTCCGTAGGTTTCGAGGATTATCATCGTCTCGCTGTGTTGAAAGTCCGCCACGCTCCAGACCCGGCCGACGAGCACCTGGCGCAGGTGGTGCTGGTCTCGGACGAGCATGGTAAGTACCAGATCCCATCGACCTGTCACGAGTTGAATCGACCGAACCTCTGACAGTGACTTGAGAAGAGAGATGGTTTCCTCAACGGGGCTCCCTTGCCGCAACTCGAGAGCTACCATGACCTCTAGGCCAAAGCCGAGGGCGGCTGGATCCACATCGAGGATGAAACCGCGAATGACTCCGGTGGCTCGTAGCCGAGCGAGACGCTGGCCGACCGCACCCGGAGACATTCCCAGCGCACGAGCGAGGGGACGTACCGAGAGCCGGGGATCCTCCGATAACAGTGCAATCAGGCGGCGGTCGATTGCATCCACCGCCGGAGGTAGGCTCTGATCCGCCATCGGTCTCCCATCAGTCGGTGCGCTCACGTGTGGCCACGTCGATTATTAGGGTAGCGGCCTACGAACTTAGCGGTGCAGTTTGGCTGCTTGACTGACCTGCTCAGGATTGTCCGTAACCACCCGCAACTACCTCTCAGGCTCAGCGGCCTCATTCCAATTGAGTTTGAAAGAGTTGGCAAGAACACTCGAGAGATCGCTCGAAATTCCCTATTACCACTCCGCTAAAACCGGAGTTTGTCACTTTATTATTCTTCGCTGTGGTGGCTATCAGGTGTGATCTGATCACTCGGTGAGTTAGGCAGACAATCCAAGTATTCGCCTTTTTGAAGGTTTGTTCTGAATTGACCCATATTTTTGTGGAAATTCTGATCCTTACATGCGATGCGATCTAGGTAGATCTTATAAGATATGTCTATGTCTGAGATTATTCCTGGCCTTTCGGTGGTTCCCCTCATAGGTATCGTGCGAGGTCACCCGCTCTCAGGTATCGAGGCGATCGCTGACGGCGCCGCTGCTGGTGGTCTGATGGTGCTTGAGATCACGCTCGACAGCCCGCAAGCCCTTGAACAGATAGCCGCAATGCGTGCGGCCCATCCTGAGTTGACTGTGGGCGCAGGGTCGGTCCTCGAACCCAGTCAGGTAGGCGAAGCGGCCGACGCCGGTGCCACCTTCTTTGTCACCCCTACCTGTAACCCGGCAGTCATTGCTGCTGCACTGCATCGTGGTCTGCCCATCGTCTCGGGCGCGGCTACGCCGACCGAAATTCGCACAGCACTAGCTGCCGGAGCCACTGCAGTGAAGGTGTTTCCGGCCCACTTGCTCGGTGGTGTGGCTTTTCTCGACGCTGTAATGTCGCCGCTGGGGAACCCACCCCTGGTCCCTACGGGTGGAGTTGATCTGCGGTCGGCTCGCGAATACCTAGCACATGGCGCGCTGGCGGTCGGGGTAGGTTCGGCGTTGTTCCCGAGCAGCCGATCCGATGATCCTGCGGCAATTGTCAATACGGTGCGCTCCTGGGTGGAGGCAGTGAAGTGAACTCACCAGACGCCCTCGACGTGGCGACTTTTGGTGAGGCCATGCTCCGGCTGAGCGTTCCCATTGGTAGTCGTCTCGGCGTTGCACCAGCCTTCGACGTGCATGTCGGCGGGTCAGAGTCAAACCTGGCGGTGGCGCTTGCTCGTCTCGGACGTCGCGTCGGATGGACCTCACGGCTGCCCAACACGGCTC
>Ga0307375_10000690_pt1 | contig 40463 bp, 37 predicted proteins | sample TR1MG_FD_202531 | JGI IMG/M metagenome (GOLD analysis project Ga0307375, IMG submission 202531) | Soil microbial communities from Risofladan, Vaasa, Finland - TR-1 | ecosystem: Environmental > Terrestrial > Soil > Coastal area > Acid sulfate soil | place: Finland: Risofladan, Vaasa | collected...
AATCCTTTTCTACTTCACACGTCATCTTGCCGACAAACTCATCGACAAGGGAATAGCAGAAGCGGTAGAACACGAGTCATCGGGCGAGGAGAGTTCGACTTGCTCTCATAAGGCTTGACATTTAGAACCCACTCGGTTAAATTAACCTAGGAGGTTCTAATGCGCCGAAATGACGCCGCAAGATCCGAGTCTCGACGACTTCGTCGTCAAGGAATGGCCGTACCTAAGATAGCCGAGAAACTCGGCGTATCGAAGTCGTCGGTGTCGGGGTGGGTTCGCAATATTCCTGTTCCGAGGAAGTTCACTGCGGAGTACCGTGCTGAGCAGAAGCGAAGGAGGCTCGAACGGCTACTGGATCTTCGAGCAAAGCAGTCCGAGAAGAGGCGAGCCGTACAGCAGGAGATACAACTCAAGAAAATCGCCGGAGAGAAGGCCCCTCCAATCAGGAGTGATCGGCTTCTGACCGGTGACGGGCGTTGGATGCTTCCGGCTCCTGAGGGATATAGAGGTAAGACTTATATCGGCGGTCGTTACGTCTATGAGCACCGATACCTAATGGAGCAGAAGCTCGGGCGGCTACTTGAGTCGTGGGAGGTTGTTCACCATAAGAATGGTGACAAGCTCGACAATCGGATCGAGAACCTCGAATTACTGGACGAGGTAAAACATCGGCGGATGCACATTCAGTCGCGCAAACGGCGTAAAGGAGCACTAATTCCGGGGTAGCTCAATTGGTAGAGCGGGTGCCTGTTAAGCACTAGGTTGGAGGATCGAAGCCTCCCCCCGGAGCCACAAACAACGTCCAAGTGATTGGACGAGAGTTTTGCCAAGGTAGCCCAATCGGTAGAGGCGGCTGATGGGGACGTGCTGGAATTTGGTATACAGGGGGCACTTAAAATGCTCTGCTTCGGCATGGGAGTTCGAGTCTCCCCGTCCCTACCAAACCTTAAGTGGTAGTTGACCATTCTGCAGGTTACCATGTATAATACGTACATGGGAATCAAAACATGGACAGTCGAGCAGCTACGTCAAGCTGTAACGGAATCAGCCACTATTGCAGTGGAAGAAATCGGGGGCATGGTCGCAAAAGTCGAAAACAAACATATGGGCAGGCAGATGCAGGCAGTGATTACACCATGCTAAGGAAGAGGTCGAGGGTTCGAATCCTTCTGCGTCCAGCGATGGGCGTATAGCTCAGCGGTAGAGCACTTAAAATGATCACTCCATTCCTTGCTGCTAGCCCACCAACTTACGATGGGATGCTGGATGCCAGTGGGATTACATCTGCGGAAATCTCACGACCCCTTGCCAGCGCCCGCCAATATACGAACGGGAATATCGGACGCAGATGGAAGTACATCAGATAAAGCAGTTCCGAATTACGGAACCATCGCTAAAGAAGATGCGAACTCTTCGACCGTCGCAAGACGGCGCGTCTTTCATCGTCACTTGCCGATTCCCGACCAGAACAGTAGTATCTCCGGATGCAGATGGGTCTACATAAACGGCTGCTCCAAAAGAGCGTGTGGGTTCGAGTCCCACTCCTGCCCGACGTTGGGGAGGATGGTGGAATTGGCAGACACGGCCGTCAAACGACTCGTCGATCCCTTAACGGAGAGCCTCATTCGCACGACGAGTCGTAAAGATTGCGAGGTAGTGGAGTGGCACCACGCTGGCCCCATAAGCCAGAGGTCGGAGGTTCAAATCCTCCCCTCGCTCCCAACACACAATGTCCAAGCGATTGGACGAGATCGCGGGAGGGTAGGGGGCGGTCCCCCGGAATGTCTCATAAGCATTCGATGCAGATTCGACTTCTGCTCCCGCTACCATTGGGAGGTAGCTCAAATAGTCAGAGCCTTCGGCTGATATCCGAAAGGTAGTGGGGGCGGTACCCACCCTCCCAACCAACTATTGACATTTGAGCCTCCCAAGATAAATTTATCTTGGGAGGTTCAAATGAAGATTCGTGAAAGGGAGGCGGCACGAGAGCTTCGACGGCAGGGATTCTCGATCCCGGCCATTGCAGACCGTCTGAATGTGTCAAAAGGAAGCGTGTTTTCGTGGACGTCGGGCATCCCGGTACCAACGCGACTGACTCGTGAATTCCGCAGACAGCGAAAAGATGCTCGACTTGCCGTCGTCGCCAAAGAGGCCGCGAAACGTCGGAAAATGCGGTTGGCCAAGAAAGTGTTTAGCGGCGATTGCGGGAGACCCCTTATCAGAACGCCGAAGGGCTACGGAGGAACAACGCTCATTGGCGGTCGATATGTTTATGAGCATCGGTATCTGGCAGAACAGAAGTTGGGACGATTGCTCAGGCCGGGAGAGGTTGTTCACCACGTAAACGGTGACATCTATGACAATCGTCAAGACAATCTTGAGGTTAAATCAGCTGGCGATCATGCTCGCGATCATCGCCCGGAGGCACCGTCGATTACGCTGACTTGTCCTACTTGTGGAAAAGTATTCGAACGTCCTGTACGCGAATACAAGCACAAGAGAAAAATAGGCCAGAAGAGATTCTACTGTTCTCGCAAATGCAATGTAGTCAATTGATGCTACACATTTTCCGAGGGTACGCACCCCACCACGCACTAACGGACTCAGGTCCGGTCGTAACGGTATCCGATCTTTGAAAACTGAATAGCGTCGTCAAAACAAACAATTCCCATCCACGGCTGTCGGGTAGCCCTTCCAGCGGGAAGGGTCCGACGGTTGTTGAGTGCTGATCACACTCAACGGCAGCCTGATTCGTTGCGCGTGGTGGGAGATTGGGTCGATAGTTCAACTGGTAGAATGGAAGTCTCCAAAACTTCAGATTCGGGTTCAATTCCTGATCGACCCGCCATGCTTTTCAAGTCTGGATGCAGTTGGGATTACATCCAATGACGGTCCTAAGGTAGCGACGCTCACCCCTTCTTCGGAAGGCGAGATAGCGAGCGGTGCGTCGGCGACGACGTACTGCGTTTCGAATACGACAATCGCAGATCATTGCGACTCGTACAGAAGGCCACAGCCGCACGTATCTCAACACCTCTTGCCAGACTGTCGTATTTCATGGTGTCGTTGGTGTAGCGGTAGCATAGAAGATTGTGAATCTTGAAATCGAGGGTTCGAATTCCTTCGAGTGCCCCATCCGGATGGTACCGTTGGTGTAGCGGAAGCATAGAAGATTGTGAATCTTCAGGTGCCAGTTCAACTCTGGTACGGTACCCCATACCGGTATAGCTCAACGGAAGAGCGGCCGTCTCATAAGCGGCATACCGTGGTTCAACTCCACGTACCGGTACCATTCGCGTCGGTGGCAGAACGGCTATGCGCAGGATTGCAAAATCGACGTTGCTTTTGCAGTGCGTCGCATGGTATCCTCTTCTCGATTGGGAAGGGGCTGTCATGGCGAAGAAGAAATGCACAGGCTGCGGAGTCAAGAAGACGGAGACTGAGTTCTTCTGGCGTTCCAAGGCAAAGGGAATTCGGCAAGCGAGATGCAAGGACTGTTACCGAGCGTGGAGGGCCGAAAACTACGCTGATCACTATGAGCGATACCGCGACGAATACAAGGTTCGCGCCAAGAAGCGAAACGCACGGGTGAGAACTGAGAACATGCAGAAGTCGGTCGCGTATCTCAAAACGCATCCCTGTGTTAGCTGCGGCGAGTCGGACTTCGTCGTACTCGATTTCGATCATCGAGATCAGAGCAAGAAGACGGCTTCTGTGAGCAGGATGCGGCAGGACGTCTATTCGTGGGAACGCATCAAGGCAGAGATCGCGAAGTGTGACGTCCTGTGCGCGAATTGCCATCGCCGAAGAACGGCGAAGCAGCTAGGTTGGTACAAGCACGTAGAAGTGGGAATGGTCTAATGGCATGGCACTCGGCTGCAACCCGAGAGGTCTGAGTTCGATTCTCAGTTCCCACTCCATTTCTTCTAGAGAGGTTCAAATCTCACCCGGCGCTCCAGATCAATCCCCGTGCTCGGCGGGCAATCCGAGCAAACCGCCCAGTGGTGAAGTGGTATCACGCACGGCTTTGACCCGTGAGGTTCAGGTCCGATTCCTGACTGGGCGACCATTACCCCTTGGTGAAACGGCATCACACTTGACTCTGGATCAAGAGTTTGGGGTTCAAATCCCTAAGGGGTAACCATTGGAGGGTGAATCGGTAAGGCATCGGCCCTGTTTCGAAAACAGGTGGGACTTTCACGAGTCTGCGGATCGAGACCGCCGCCCTCCTCCATTACTTTGAAATCTACGGAGACTGATCTGGTCAGGGTGCCAGCGCAGTTTTGAAAACTGATGGCTCCTACGGGAGTGGGGTTCAAGTCCTCCAGTCTCCGCCATGAAAGGAAAGCGTCGTGAGAGATCCTGCGAGAATCGACAAGATCCTGAACATACTAAAGTCGTACTGGAAGACATATCCGGATCTCCGATTCATGCAGATGATCGTCAACATCGTTGGAGACGAGGATCAGTTCTTCCTCGAAGACGATGACTTTGAGAAGTTTCTCAAGAGGGCGATCAAGGAATTTGACGCTTCGAAATAGGAAGTGTGGCAGAGCGGCCGAATGCACTCGTCTGCTAAGCGAGCGGACCCTAAAAAGTCCCGTGGGTTCAAATCCCTCCACTTCCGCCATAAGAGAGTAGACGAGCAAGGAGAGTTTGATAATGCTGTCATAGCAAGCTCCCCATTAAGCGGGAGGGAACCTTGTCTCGTCTAGTATTTAGTCGGAAGGATGGCCGAGTGGCTTATGGCGCTCGCTTGGAAAGCGTGTGGGTGTAAAAGCCCCGGGGGTTCAAATCCCTCTCCTTCCGCCACGAAAGGAACTCTGATGTCGAGATCGCGAAAGAAGAATCCTGCCGGGGGAATCGCAAAAGCCCGATCGGATAAGTGGCACAAAAGCCATACGTCACGAGTGACAAGACATCGGAACAAGCTTAGGATACGGGCGGAAAAAGAAGTGCTGGCTCTCCCGCATGAACTGGTGAATCAATTCTCCAGCCCAAAGGATGGCCACATGTGGTATGGATGGGAAACCGTTAAACGGTATCCCGGCTTGATCAGAAAGTAGCGGGTATAGCACATTGGTAGTGCGCTAGTTTCCCAAGCTAGACAGACGGGTTCGATTCCCGTTACCCGCTCCAGAAAGGATTGGTTGTGGATAGACGAGCCGAGGTTGAGGCGATCCTCGAAGTCATCGATGACGATGAAGCGATCTTCTTCGATGGATTCGACGATGCAATCATCGGAATTGGAGCGCAGCAACACAAAGGCCCGTACGTCATCTACGACCGTGAGAAGTGCATACAGATCTTGATGGACCGAGACGGAATGCCACACGAAGACGCAGAAGAGTTCTTCAGTTTCAACACTGAGGGGTGTTGGGCTGGAGATCGTACTCCGATAATCGTGAGTCGTGTCGAAGATATGCGGATGTAGCTGAGTGGTACAGCGCGACCTTGCCAAGGTCGAGATCGTGGGTTCGAATCCCATCATCCGCTCCATTGCGGAATTGGTGTAGTGGTAGCCCACGACCTTGCCATGGTCGAAGCACCGGTTCGATTCCGGTATTCCGCTCCACAGGAAGTGAGGCGCGGAGATAGCTGCCATCGTCTGTGCCGCAATCATGGCGATCTTCGTTATCGCTACGGCAACTGGCCGGTACCTCGAAAGACGGAACCGACCACATTGCCCAACTCACCAAATACCAATGGTAGTATTCGACAGTGCTAAAAGAGAGTACGTCTGCACCGCTAATGGATGTACATGGTGTGCAGATGTTGGCGACGATGGTTCCGTACAGTTCTTTCGCACATAGGCGCGTAACTCAATTGGCTAGAGTGCCAGTCCTACAAACTGGATGTTCCCGGTTCGAGTCCGGGCGTGCCTACCATACGCCGGTAGCTTAGATGGCTAAAGCGCTAGCGTCACAAGCTAGAGATCGGTGGTTCGAGTCCACCTCGGCGTACCAAATTTGACCCTGCCAAGCTTCCCATATATAGTAGGCAGGTTAACGACGAAAGGATGGGGCTGAACTGGTATCGACCATGCTGTGGAAGACTGATGCTGCGTGTCGCGGACTCGCTGGCCGCGTTAACAAGCGAGAACACATTTAGCTGCCAACGCTATCAATAGCGTCGAGGACTTGGAAGCTCTCTGGGCCAACGCACCGGCTCCGGTTGAGGCTCCGGCCCTCTCCCTCGCCTAGCCAGCGCAGGGATAACCCCGCCTCGTAGTGTGTTCGGACTACGAGGAAGGCTTTACGAACTGCGTGCTGACGTGGTTGACCCGGTCAGCGCCGAGGATACAACAGGAGTCAATAGGCTGCGGGAAGAGTTGCTGGTTCCCGGCTCGTAGCTGAGAATCTGATAGGAATCAGACACACACGTAGATGCTCAGACGGAAACACATTGGGACCGGGGTTCGATTCCCCGCAGCTCCAAATATATCCACATGTTCATTGACATACCAACTCCACTAGTGTAGATTGCCACTAGAGGAGGTCTGAACTGTGGTGACGATAAGGTGTGCTGTTTGTGGCGCGGAAAAGGAGATTCCAAAGAAGGAGTGTGACCGTCAGAACCGTCGCGGGCGGTCACACTTCTTCTGCGGTAGATCCTGCGCGGCAGTCGCGCGAAACGCACCGAGGAGGGTGCAAGACGTACAGAAAACGTGTCCTTGGTGTGGGAAGACGTTTGAGTCTACCACAAAAGCCAAGGCTGCTTCGTACTGTTCGCGTTCGTGCGCGTCGAAATCGTCGGTAACGGTCGCACGTCGAAACTGCGCGCGTAAGATTGGCAAACTGCACGCAACGAATTTAACTTATACAATTGAGCAGACTGCGAACGGACTTAGAAAACGAGAAGGGTGGAAGTACGTCAGACTTGCGACATTTCTTCTTGGGAAGGGTGTTCGGCATCAATTTGAATATCCGCTCGAACATTGGGTATTCGATTTGGCCTTATTCGACACGAAAACGCTGATTGAGTTCGATGGTCCGTATCATAACACAACTCGACAGCGCGACGAGGATAGCCAAAAAACTGGAGATGCGAGAAAGTGCGGGTGGCAGGTAATCAGAGTTTCAACGTCTGTCGGAGTCATTGATCCGACAGTGTTGAAGCCTTTTGTATGATTCCCCGCAGCTCCACCACTTGGAGATCACATGGACGACGAATTGAAAGTGCTCCATGATTACGAGATTGCGAAGCTTCAGCGTGCTATTAGGGATGGCCACATTCAGAGAGCAACGGTTCTCTTGTGGGATGACTACGAGATCGTCGACATCAAAGTCGGAATAAATCCCGCGATGCCATTCGATTCGATAAAGTTCGACTTTCTACTCAGGATCGACGATGACGATGATCGCCTGAAGTTGAGTGACTTTGATTTCGAATGAACGGTGTGTGGATGGAGTTGGTGCAAAAGCAATGGAACTAATCGGACGCTCGCCTAACTTGGTTATGGCACCACGTTTGGGACGTGGAACAATCCCGGTTCAAATCCGGGGCGTCCGACCACCATTTAGATGGAGCAGGGGTCGCTGGTTCGAATTCAGTCATTCCGACCACGTACAACGACGTATCACATAGATGGGAAGTTGCCGGGGACGACTGCTTAAGCGCGTTGGGAGGGTGGCCACCTTCCCTCTCGCAGGGCGGCGGTCCGAGCTAAAATGGGATCTAGATGACACCGGCTATAGCCCTCTTCCCGCCACGAACAACGGCGTATCTTATAGAGCGACTCACGGGGTCGGAGGGTCCACCCGAGGAAGAGCGCAGGGCCACGGATTATTGTTCGTTGGAAGCCCGCGAAAGCCCAGACCCTCCATTGCTTTCAAGGTGACCAGTGTGACCGCTGGGTGAACTTGGGAAACGGCGGATATGGATCTTGGGGTCTTCCCCGCCCGGAGCTTGCCAATGCTTGGAGGGTACGCTCTGTCGATCCCACGACAGTCTATAGCTCAGTTTGGTAGAGCGCCCGAGCTTTTGAGATACGGATCTTTGAATAGTGGAAACGGGAAACGAAAAACTCGACGATAGGAAGCGGGTGTAGCTCAGCCGGTAGAGCACGTCCTTGGTAAGGACGAGGTCATGGGTTCGAATCCCATCACCCGCTCCATATTTTACTAGAAGAGGTCCGACGTGTTCGATATGCTGAAGGAAAGAGTTCGTAGCCGATATCGTATAGTGGCATTACGTCTCTCTCGTAAGGAGAAAACGCGGGTTCGATTCCTGCTATCGGCTCCATGAAAGGATCGTGAATGTCGGTCCATCGATTCGTGCAAACGACTCTCGATGGAGTATGCGGAGGAAGCTACGGAATTCGTACCCCCATCGCGAAGAAGGATTTGAAAGTAGGCGATGTCGTGGAAATCGACTACGGAAAGAAGCTCCGAGCCGGTTACCGCGACGCCACGATCGCCAAGATCGACGACGAGTTCCGCAACATCGAGTTGGAACTAGTCAAGAAGTAACGACAGGCTATAGCTCAGTTTGGTAGAGCGCCTGCTTCGCAGGAGGAATTTGAGTCGGGGCGTAGCTCAGTTTGGTAGAGCGCTGCGTTCGGGACGCAGAGGTTTCGCTGGTTCAAATCCAGTCGCCCCGACCAAAATCAACTGGTCAGAGGATACAGCCTGACCAACTACCCTGCGTACCCTCGCTAATACAGTAGGAGGTATGCATGATGTCATATACGTACGAATACGAAATGCCCGCAGTGACGGTCGATGCACTGATCGTCAGACATCGGCCTGCCGATGTCGGTGAGTGGGACGTTGAGATTCTGCTGATCAGGCGGAAGAATGAACCATTCAAAGGAATGTGGGCATTTCCCGGAGGATTCGTCGACAAGAACGAGGAGCCGGTTGATGCCTGCGTTCGCGAAGTCAAAGAGGAGACGGGGATAGATCTTCCAAACGCAGTGAAGCTGTTCTGGGCTGCTGGTGGAAAGGACCGCGATCCGCGAGGATGGACAATCGCCCTCACGTTCCGTACTGAGGTTCCGTGGGACATCGAGGCGAAGGCAAGTGACGACGCTATTGAGATTGGGTGGTTCGATATCATGAACCCGCCGCCGATGGCCTTCGATCATCGGAAGACGTTATCGGTGAGGCTGGCGAACCACTGGAAATAGGGGCGCTTAGCTCAGCTGGCTAGAGCACTAGCTCGACAAGCTAGGGGTCGGTGGTTCGAGTCCACTAGCGCCCACCACAAGAAAGGTCGACAGATGGACGTCGACAGAAGTGAATATGGCGTTCCGAAGATTCTGGCAGCACCGAAGGTGGCCCGGCAGTTAAGCATCGTGGAGCGGGCGGTACTGGCGGGGAGGACTCAATATGACGGGCACTAGTGTATTGGTAAGCACGGGAGTCTTATACACTCCAAGGCGGGGTTCAACTCCCTGGTGCCCGACCACGATGATCAGGCTCGCAACAACCGTGTTGTAGTCGGTACTCGACAATGGAAAGTAGGACATCTTCGAGGTCATGAGGTTGCAGGCCGATCTTGTCGATGTACAAGCACATGTTCGACCTATCATCAACATCAAGGGATGATAGAAGAGGAGACAGTCACGATGCCGATGAAATTTGCGCGACCGGGACGGCGATGAGGCGCATGCGTTATGCAGAGGGGAAAAGCTACTAAAAGGCCGGTATCGCACAGTGGCTGTGCAGCGCTCTTGTAAGGCGTCCACGGAGGTTCGATTCCTCCTACCGGCTCCAGTAATCAGCGCTTCTGAGAGGAGCGAGAATATGATGCGGCTAAACTTGGCTCATTGGGTGTCAGTACAGAACGGGCTGCAACAATAGACAGGGATTTGTGGAGTCAGATTGTGGGTTCGACTCCCATTCTCGGCTCCAAGGAGATACGGCGATGAGGAAGGTTCTGCTGCTGAACGGAAATGGTGACGTGCTTACTTTCATCCCATGGACTCGCGCTCTGAGTCTCGTACTGAAGGGCCGAGTCACGGTATACGAGACCTTCGAGGATGAAGTGCGGTCACAGTCACGCTCGTTCAAGATCCCGGCAGTGATCGGGCTTCTAAAGATGGTTCCATTCAAGCACGGTGGGAGGGTTACACTGAGCAAGACGAACCTTCTGATTCGTGACGGATTTGAGTGTCAGTACTGTCGGAGGGAACTCACGCCGAACACGATCACGGTTGACCACGTTATTCCGGTTAGCCGTGGAGGTGGGCGTGATTGGATGAACGTCGTATCGGCATGCAAGCCATGCAACGGAAAGAAGGACAATCGAACTCCCGACGAGGCACACATGCCTCTGCTGAGCAGACCGTGGATTCCTACCCGAAAGGTAGTGCTCCACGAGCACGCGAAGAGCATGGGTGTCGCGCAGTGGATGCCATACTTCGCATAGTGGACAAGAATACCGGACTTTTAGTCTTGACTCTTGATTAAAAGTCCGGTATTCTTCTGACATGGCAAGAAACGACAAACAATGCGTCTTGTGCAGACGCTGGAAGAACCGAAGCGAGTTCAACAAACGAAAACGCAGTCGTGACGGTCTGCAGAACGTTTGTCGAATATGCAATGCTGAAAGGTCACGAAGGTACTATCGAGAGAATCACGAGAAGCATCTGCGCGATACGATTGACCGCAATAGGAGGTACGGAAAAGAGCTTCGTCGTCGAGTAGACGCCGTCAAGCGCGTCAACGGATGCGTCTTTTGTAGTGAACGGGAGCCGGTGGCTCTTGATTTTCATCATCGCGGCGACAAAGAAGACTGCATTGCCACGATGATCGCGCACAGACGTTCGTGGAAAAGATCAGTCGCCGAGATTCTGAAATGCGTTGTCGTGTGCGCGTCGTGCCATAGAAAAGTAACGGCTGGTATACTGCAGATACCGAAAGGATCTGGATGCCAGATACCGAATGATCTGGGGGTATAACTCAACGGCCGAGTACCAGTCTTTTAAACTGGGAATCTGGGTTCGACCCCCAGTGCCCCCACCAGCAGTTTCAGTGAGGGGAGGTTCACGAGCCTCCCCTCTCATAGGCTCAAGGCCAGTGGCCAATACCCTGCATAGCTTCGCAGCTATACAGGGATCGAAAGGAGATGTTCCGTGAGCATCGTGAAGTCTTTCGAAGCAATCGGCGCAAAGGCCCGGGTGACGCCATCTACTGCACATGGAGTCCGCCGAGACGGCTTTACCATCAATATCACGCATGAAAAGGGCGACGAGGTATTCGACATTCGGCATGACCCGAACGTCGATTTCGATATCGAGGTTGTCGACAAGCGCCCGAAGGAACGTCATCTCCTTCTGATGGTGAAGCAGGAAGAGCGCAAGGGAGCGCCGACGAAGCAGAAATTCCTCTGCGGACACGATGAGATGCACTGGTTCGTGGCCCCCGTAAACTCGGCGGTTGCGGATGTTCCTCGGGCGAAGGAGAGCCTCAAGCCTCCCGAGGTTGTTGCGGCACAGTCCGGAACGAGGCGAAAGAACAAGAAGAAGGTTCGTGGAGGAATCATCAGGCAGGGCGAATGGTTTTTCATCCCGAAGCCGACTATGAAGGCACCTGCGAATCAGATTCTTCGCAACGAGCCGATCAGGCGCGAAGGGGGCGGAAAGCCTCACATCGTCGAAGAGGTTTGGCGAAAGGGTGGCGACGCGGTCTACGAGTCTACGGGTGGAATGGTTCTCGATCCTATGAAATATCGAAAGCTCCAGAGAGAGAATCCGAAACTTGCTCAAAATTATCGAGCGGCTCGCGTGAATGCGGAAGTCTTCGGACGAGGAAAGGTTCGTCATCCCGACCACTCGACCGTCGAACTTGGGCACTGGTACCAGATCGTTCCGAATACCGAGCACAAGTTCGCGACTCGGTCGATGCGATTCGTCGATTAGTGACCTACGCGGAGGCATGAGGTGGCCACCTCATGCTGAAGCTTACGGGTAGCTGGGTTCGACTCCCAGCGCCTAAGAGGACCGTGAAAAGTCGTAGTCGGTGGCCATCGACTACGAACAAGTAGCGGGCGCGACAGTCCGGGAGGCCCGGTCAATTTTCGAAGGAGTGAATCTGTGAAAGTGATCACTGCGCCAAATCATCCGACGGACGCCGAGTACGACGCGCACTGGCCGATGCTATTCGTAGCGGGCGGCATTACTGGAGCACCAAATTGGCAGCCCGAATATCTTGAAATGCTGAAGGATGTCGATGGACTTGCGTTTAACCCTCGACGCCCAGAGTTCGACGTACGCGATCCGAATAACGCGATTGTGCAGATAGAATGGGAAGCGAAGTATCTGGCGGTTGCGAATGCCATCTCATTCTGGTTTCCTAAAGAGACTCTGTGTCCGATCACGCTGTACGAACTCGGGCGATGGACGGCTGAGGTGCTGTGCAGAGGAAGTGCGACGAAGAAGTTGTTCATAGGCGTGCACCCTGAATACGCACGCAGGGATGATGTCGAGATTCAGACGAAGCTTGCGCTTCCGCATTTCGACGTTGTTCACTCGCTCGAAGAGTTGGCGATTCAGGTTCGGATGTGGTCGCTCGTAGAGACTGAAAGCTAAGATGGGCAGGTGCCGGAACTGGTATACGGGAACGGCTCAAACCCGTTTTTCTGAGGGTTCAAATCCCTCCCTGCCTACCAAATTCGAGGGTGCCCGTGGGGGTTCAAATCCCCCTCTCAGCACCAAGAAAAACGCAGGATGACCCTGCATAGCTTCACAAAGTAGTAGGACCAAGAAAGGAGGGTAGCTGGATGCCTAACAAGACACTTTTTAACAGCGCCCGAGCAGCAGTACCGAAGGTCGATGCCGTGAACGAGGCTGGTGGGACGGCCTACACGCTAACCCCGAAGCAGGCGCTCGCACAGATTGCGCTTACTGGCGCTTTCAATGGAACGTTCTACGTCTCCGCTAATCAGCAACTGGATGCCGTGAAGGCGCTTCTTCCCAAGGTTGGCGCAGAATACGTCGCGAAGCTCGCGGTCGTGGCGAGGACGCAGGGCTACATGAAGGACATGCCTGCATTCCTCGTGACGTATCTCGCGATGAAGCACCGTGATCGGAAGGATCTCCTGAAGTCGGTATTCCCGCTGGTTGTGGACAATGGGAAGATGCTCCGAAACGTGATCACGTTCGTTCGATCAGGAGTGTTCGACGACAAGCGAACCTTCCCACAGCCACTCCGAAAGGAGCTTGCTGGCTGGTTCAAGCGGAATCCGGATCAGATCTTCCGTGCGACGGTTGGAAACGATCCGTCGATGCGCGACATCCTGCGAATGCTCCACATTCGGCCGGAGACGAAGATGCACGAGTCGCTCTTCGCCTACATCGTGGGCAAGGATGCGAAGGGTCCGCTGCCTGAGATCGTTCAGAAGTTCGAGGCGTTCAAGGCAGATCCGGCGAACGCCGAGGTTCCGAAGGTCGACTTCCGGATGCTGACTGGCATCGAGATTCCGGACTCTGTCTGGAAGCAGATCGCCACCGACGCACGATGGATGATGACGCGGATGAACCTGAACACGTTCATGCGGCACAACGTGTTTGAGGACAGCGCCATGGTCAAGATGATCGCAGCGCGTCTCGCTGACGCCGAAGAGATCAAGAAGTCCATGGCATTTCCGTACCAGCTTCTGGCTGCGTACAGGGCGATCAATGCTGCGATGCCTCGTGAGATCGTCGATGCGCTCCATGACGCAATGGAAATCGCGACGGACAATGTTCCGGTCATAGACGGAAACGTCGTGATCGCACTCGACACGTCTGGATCGATGCATGGCGCTGCGATTACGGGAAACCGTGGGTCCGCAACGTCGGCAGTCCGATGCGTTGACGTGGCCGCGCTGGTGGCAGCGGCGATCATGAGGAAGAACATGGCCGCACGGGTTCTTCCGTTCGACACGCAGATCAGGCGAGTCAAGATCGAACCGCGTGACACGGTGATGTCGAATGCCGAGAAGCTCGCACGTCTCGGTGGCGGCGGAACCAACTGCTCTCTGCCTCTCGCGAAGCTGAACGCCGAGAAGGCAATGGTCGACGCGGTAATCTACGTCTCGGACTACGAGTCGTGGGTAGATTCGGGGCGTTACTCTGGATACGGCCGGGGAACCGGGGTGATGGAAGAGTGGATCAAGCTGAAGACCCGATGTCGGGGTGCGAAGCTTGTCTGCATCGACCTGACCCCGCAGGGAACCGGGCAGGTATCGCCACGGCAGGACATCCTGCAGGTTGGCGGATTCTCTGATCAGGTGTTCAACGTTGTCGCAGACTTCATCGCGAACCCGTCGAACAACGCATGGGTCCAGAGGATCGAAGCAGTGGATCTCAAGATTTCCTCGAAGGGCGAGTCTTCGGACGAGCCTGCAGAGGAATCGACCGAGTAGACAAGGGGTTTGAGCAACGGACGCAGAAGAGACTACATCTATTACAGGTTCGAATCCCGTAGCTCCCGCGAGGGGCGGTAGTTTCGGCTATCGCCCCCATATGGGAGCTTAGCCTAATGGTAAGGCACCCCACTTGAAAAAGTGGGTAGTAGCGTCTCTCCGATCCTTGACGTTGCTCAATCTTTTGTAGTATGCTGTACTGGTCGCAAGGCTCTTTGACAACTGGAGAGGAGGTGAATGTCGATGCTGAAGCATCCATGCGTCAAGGACGTGGTAGTGTTCCACGACTCGACCGGCACCCCGCACACTGCGTTTGTCACGGCGTATTTCGGGCAGATGAGTGAAGACGGAAGCGGGTACGTCGGAGAGCCGGGATGCGCGAATCTCGTCTTCGTCAGCGACAATGAGTCCAAGCACGATGACTATGGACGACAGATCGAGCGAGAAACGTCGGTCGCTCATAGGTCGTCATGGTATGTGCATGGAAACTACTGGCGCTGGCCTGATGAAGACCCGATTCCGTACAAGCCGCCGACGTCCGTGTAGTACCGCTATGAACGGGAACCTCAAAGGAACCTGTGACTGGCAACGTGTGGATGAGAGACTTGCAGAGAGGCACGCGTGCGACAGATGATTGTGGGATTACATCTAATTGGTAGCGATCTCACTACTACTTGCTGTCTCACGCATGCTTCTCTGTCAGAGAGGCGGAAGCGCGGCAGATGCCGAAGGGACTACATCATCAGATTAGCCCGTCGTACTGTACGTCGCACCCTGCTCGGGTAGAGTGAAAATCCTGATGGCCAATCTCAAGTGAGATTGGGCTGTGATAAATCAGGTACGATCCCAAACCATCTGTTCCATAGGAACGTTGCGAGGGTGAGTTCTCTATCTCTTCTATTCTTGCTGCCTCGCTTCCGCTTTTCTAGAGAGAGGCACGAGGACCGCAGATGCTGGAGTGATTACATCAATTATAAATATGGATATCACTTCATTTCTTGCTGCTGTCCTCGTGCTTCTCTCCCTTCCTTCCAGACTTTCCTATTGACTCGCCTCCTTGCCAACGTAGGATTGAGCAACCGGAGGTGATCCGTGCTCGCAGAATTCGATCCGTACAGATGGGACTTGCTGATCTTTGTTGTTGGAGTCGTCGCGATGGTGCTGATCCATCGGTGGCGCGTGCGGAAGATGAAGGAAGAAGCTCTCGCGGCACTCGATAGATTCTCGACTGGCTTTACCAACCTCACTCTGACGTACTGGCACGACGAAAGTCTCAAGCCTCTCCAAAAAGAGATCGATCTAGCGAACAAGCTATTCTCGGCAGTTCAGGCCACGTGGGGTACTCGCTTTGCAAGCTGCACGCACGAATCATTCGATATCTGGTTCGTCCGAAGCCCCGAGCAACGTGTTGGCTGGAGACAGTACGGAGGAATCAAGTGGGTCGACATTCCGAAGGTTGCCGGGATAGCCCCGACCAACGCTGACAACGGCTATGGAGGTCTTCGATCCGGGCGCACGGTCTATGTTGCGACCTTCATCGAGGGGCGTGATCCGCTGAAGCTGCTAGCACACGAATTTACTCATGCCGTAACAGGAATCTCCAACGATGCAAAGGGAGTTCACCCGCCTGAATTCGACATCGAAAAGAAGAAGCTCATAGCCGCGCTAGAGAAGATGGAGTGATGGAGACGACCATCACTGCTGCTGCAATTGTGGCGCTCGTTCTAGCGCTGTGGCATGCCGTCAATCTCTCGGTCTTTCTGATGACGTGGATTGGGGGGCATCTTATCCCGGCGGATAAGAAGATCGTCATGTATCTCGTTTTCGTTTCTCTCGTGTCGTTGCTAGGATTTGGTGGTGGATGCTGGATATTTGTGATGCTGCTTCCTAAATAGTGACCCTGCGCTGGAGTTCTGAATGCCCACGCTAAAGCCCTTCTTTCAAGACGAGAACTGTATCATCTACAATGCGTCGTCATACGACATCATCCTTCATCTCGAAGAGCAGTTTGACTCGGTGATCACCGATCCTCCCTACGGGATCGATGTCAGCACGTGGGACTACGATGTCCCAAGTCTTCGATTCTGGAGAAACGTCAGGAGAATGGCGAAGCCCGGAGCGCTACTGCTATCATTTGGTGGCCCGAGGACATTCCATCGTCTTGCCTGCGAGATTGACGACGCAGGATGGGAAATCAAGGACTGCATCTCGTGGTTATACGGTTGCCTGAGCGACGACACCGAGGTATTGACGCGCGATGGGTGGGAACGCTACCATACAGCCAAAAGAAAGGAGATTCTGGCGTATGATCCTCAAGCCGACGTTTACCAATGGGAAAAGCCTGAGCGGTGGTCCGCTTACCGTGTCGAGCAAGATACCGCCTACCGAATTAAGTCGGATACGACGGATCAGATCGTTAGCCGAAATCATCGTTGCCTTGTTGAACGATGCGGAAGTCTTACATTCGTGGCGGCAGAAGAATGCGCTGGCGTGGAGCGCGTGCCGTACCTGCAATGCGATCTTTCTGCATTACCGCAAGGACGTAGGTCACTACTGCTCCAGGCCGTGCTGCGGCAAGGCGAAGGACTGGCTGAAACTGCACTCTGCGAACGGCAAGGGCAAGATGCGACCGGGCACAGGGCTGGTTGGCCCGAAGAACCCGGCATGGAAGGGCGGGCTGACCTACTTCAAGCGGAAGGGCAAGTACGCCAACCAGTCGATCAAGTACGTTCGATGTCCTGCGGAGTTTGCGGCGATGGCGCGTCGGGATGGCTACGTCGCGGAGCATCGGTTACTAGTGGCCATGGAGATGGAGCTGCCGCTGTTGCGGAGCGAGTGCGTACATCACGTCAACCACGACGCGATGGACAACCGACTGGAGAACCTGATGCTGTTCGCGTCGAACGCGGATCACAAGCGGCACGAACACGGACAAGCTATCAAATATCTCTGGCAACTGTCACGCCCATCGCCTACTCTGGCCTGATCTTCTGCCCGACCGTCAGCACTGGTGCGTTTGTCGCCAGGCGAAATGGCAAGGTGTTTATCACCGGCAACTCTGGCTTCCCGAAATCTCTTGATATCAGCAAAGCCGTTGACAAGCAGCTTGGCGCAGAGCGCGAGAAGGTACAGACTCCCGTCGTTGTGTCGACGAAGTTCACTAACGACAAGGAGAGCATTCGTCCGTGGATAAAGCGGGCAGTCGAGCTTGGATATCACGAGCATGATGGAGATGTTCCAGCGTCGCCAGAAGGTGAGTTATGGCATGGGTGGAAGACGACGCTCAAGCCTGCGTGGGAACCAATCATTGTCGCAATGAATCCGCTTCACGGATCGTTTGCTGAGAACGCGCTCAATTATGGGGTTGCAGGATTCAACGTTGAAGAAGCTCGCATTGAATCAGAGGAGCGCCCCGACAAAGTTCCAGCAATGTCAACTGACTCGGCCAATCCCATCACGCTCGCCGACAGCGGATTCATGGGCGGAACAAAGATTATTGGAACAACGACTCGTGGACGATTGCCTACGAATGTCATTATTGACGAAGACGCGGCCAAGATTCTCGAAGAACAAAAAGAAGGCGCATCTCGATTCTTCTACTGTGCTAAGGTGACGACCGGGCGTGGAAAGATGAATTCTCATCCGACCGTTAAACCACTGTCGCTCATGCGGTATCTCTGCACGCTGACGAAAACGCCGACCGGAGGAACTGTTCTTGACCCGTTTGCCGGTTCTGGCACAACGCTGGTCGCCGCACTTGAGTGCGGCCGCAAGGCAATCGGAATTGAGATCGATCGACACTACTGCGAGATCGCCGCGAAGCGTGTGGTCGACTTCTTTCGGAAGAATCGCTCCTAGCCTGCATAGCTTCCAATATATAGCGGGAGGTTATGTATGGTGTTCTTCGATAGATTTGCAGGAATTGTCGAGAAGTGGTTTCAAAATCTCATCCCAATCATCCAGAATACCAAGCTCTTCGTCTTTGCCGGACGAGCGCACGAAGTTCTTCCAAGATGGATTTCTGAAGAGGAGATGCGCAAGATAGAAGAAGAATTCTTTCTTCCCTTTCCCAACGTCGCCATTGAGGACACGCTATCGCTGATCGTTATGTGGGACGTTGTGAAGGATCAACGAGGACTCCACTGCGAACGGCACTTCATGGAATACATGGAGTTCGGAGTTCCGATGACGGAGGCAGATTCCGAGACTGATCGATTGCTGAGCCACGATCTTCCAAACTGGCCATCTGACGTTGAGTTCAAAGAGGCCAGGAAGAAAATAGATCCCCGAACGGCTATGATCACGCATGGGATAATCAACGATTCAACTCTCACTGGAAATCTTGATACGCACGGGCAGCCTGAGGTCATTCACGAATATCAGGTCATGGAAGGATGCATCGTTCATCCAGATGGTTCCATAGATCCGATGGAATCGATTCTCGATAAAGAGGGGATCACGTCGACTGTCAAAGCAACGACGCGAAACGCGTGGGTCGCGATGAAGGAGATCTGGTACTTCAATTCTCCCGACAAGTTCATCCTCGAAGAACGACCCGATAATTCAGATAGAACCATGACGAAGGCGCTGAAACTTGGAAAGATCGCGAGACGACATCAGAGGCCAACATATACGATTCTGCATCCTCAGACAATTCGGCAACGTCTTCGTCTTCCTCCCCTGACCCAAGGAGGACCAAAGAGCCCCCACGAGCGGCGGGCACATCGACGAACATTTCACAGCGACAAGTTCTGGAGAATGAAAGGCAAGAGTATTATCATACCGGCGGCGTGGATCGGACCATCTGAGGCGAAGGTTGGTAAGAAGATCTATCGAGTACTGCTCGACAAATAGGATATTTACAGGGAATTCCGTATGTAGTTGTTCGGTCGTCGACGGAACGAAAAGAAACGGTCGATGCTGGAGCAACAAGTATGGTCGAGATTGTTTCTGCCTCTGACGCAGTAATCAGCAATGCCATAACTCGTGCTCTTGGGAACAAGCGAAGCTGGGATAAGACTGCCTGCGGAGAAGGTCAGGCGGCAGCGATCATCGTGCGAACTCTGAGAGAGTTGTATGGGATTTGATATTCAGAAACTGACGCTCCAGCAGCGCTCGATTAAGCCCGCACCACACGACGAGGCGATCAGAGCCGCGTGCCAAGTCTGCGACTACTACGACCTATGTGGAGGCTTCTGGGTCTGGGACGACAGTCGATGGTGCGACGAAGATTGTCTTGATTGTCCGGCATACTGTTGTCATCGAAAGCATTGGTTCGCCGACGCCCGAAGACTTGGAGGACTCTCGTTCGACGATATTCACTGGAAGCCTTGGAGCATGGAATGGCCCGGTATCGTGTGGTCAATCGGTGGCCGAGTTAATGGTCTTCCGGAACCAGTCTACATCATTCCTGTCGACTCGCTGATGGATCGCTTCTCGTTGAATTGGGCGCGAACGCCGGATCTTCGAAAGCGATTCTCTATTCCTGAGACTAGCAAGATCGGCATTTCGTTTTGCTTTCGGGATTGGTTGCTCGACAAGTTTCGCTACCGCGAAGATCTCGTTGCCGACGGCATTCAGAAGTTCAATGCCGATTTCGTGCTACCTATCAACTATTCAATCTACCGTAACTTTCCGAGACTCGATCAGATGATCGCAATGCGCCGCCGCATGCTCAGCCTCAAATTGTTTCAGGAGCGTGGATGGAACGTGGTTCCTGACATGGGCGCGATTCGGGACATCGATATCGAGCGTTGGGGAGATTGGGTACTCCGCGAGAAGTGCGATACCGTTTTCATGACTGTCCAGACTGTACGTGGAAACATGAATAAGCCTGAGTACAAAATCAAGTTTGGGGTACTTCAGAAGCTACGAGAGAAAGTAGGTCCTGATGTACGATTCTTAATTCAAGGAGTAAGTACTAGACGAATGTCGTTGTTTGTGCAGAGTCTTGGAAAAGTGTCACTCGTTAACTCTGCAGCGTGGGTCAAAGCAGAAATGCGCATCAACGCAGTCACGGGTGAGGGCGTCAGATATCAGGGCTTGTCTGTGCAAGACACTTTTTCCTTGAATGTTCGCCTACTCAAACGTATCCTATGCGAGACGCGCTCAAACTCTGTTTCATCAAATGGAGGATAGTCACATGGGTAATGACGGTGGGGCAATCGGAAAGAATTCTGGTGGCGGCGCTACGGGCAATAAGCACCGAGCGCTGGCGCAGGCCCCGCCCGGAAGCGGGCGTGAGGGCGATGCTAACGTTGCCAAGCAGTTGAACACCGGCACCAATACGGCTAACGTCACTAAGCAGGATAGGCAAGATTGGATCGACTCGAACGGGGTGTACGGGGCGCGAAATACCGGAGGCGTTCGCTCAAAGGCCGCGAATCAGGTTCAGGCACAGGTAACCCAGAACCTGACGGCCGCGCAAAAGAGGGCAACGGGCGTTCGGCACAAGAACGACCGTCGTCCCGAAGATCCTCGTCTGACCGGTAAACGTGTCATGCGTGCGACCAGAGCGCAGTTGGCAACCCACAAGAGACTGATGACCCAGTCGTTCAAATCGACTACCGGATCTGGTAATACCAGACCGGTGGGAAAGATGGTAGTCAGAGATCTTGGAACTCGTGCCAACGGAACTCGTCGCGGGTATGAGATCACGCAGCGGTACACGAATAGCATGTCAAACCAAAAGTATCACGGAGTTAGCGCCAACAAGCCGGGCGCACTCGGTACGGCAAGAGGACAGGTTCGGCGACTTAGTTCAACTAGGCCATCTGGTCCAACACCGAGAGTCACGACCCGGACTCCGGGAGTAAAGATTAACACGATAAAGCCGCAAAGAACTGGTCGCTCGGTACCACTAGACGAGCAGAAAGCAGCCACGAAGAGAACTAGGAGTGCCCAAAGGTAGTGTTCGGTCGCGAATGCGCCGTGCCTGAGAAGCTGAGTGAGATCCTGAGAGATAGGAGGATGTGATGGCTGGTATAGTGAATGGTGACGACGTAAAGCTGATCGCAATCGAGAATCTGGAGCCGAACAGCTGGAATCCGCAGATCATGTCGGACGCGAAGTTCAACGAACTAGTTGAAGAGATTCGCGAAGACGGCTTCGACGAGCCAATTCACGTCGTCGAGCATCCTGACCCAGTAAAGAAGGCGCAGGAAATCTTTCTGATAGTAAACGGAGAGCATCGTTGGCAGGCTGCTCGTGTTCTCGGGATCACAGAGATTCCGTGCGTCATTAAGGATGGATGGAAAGACGAACAGACTCAGAAGATCAAGACGGTTCGTCGCAATCTCCTTCACGGTGATCTGGACAAGACGCGATTCACAAAACTCGTTCACACGCTGAACGACACTGGCATTCCGATGAAAGATCTTCCGGGAATTCTCGGCTTCGAAAGTGAAGAGGTATTTCGGGAGAAGTTTATTGCCGAGGAACGAGAACGGCAGGAACAGGAACAGGAGCAAGCTAGCAAAAGCGCCAGCGACCGGGAGAAGGATGAGAATATGGTCGTTGAGAATCTATCATTCATTCTCAACGAGATCTTTGCCGAGTACGGGGAGACCATCCCACAGGGATTCATGTTCTTCTGGCATAAGAATCGATGCCATCTGATGGTCCAGATGGATGAGAAGCTTGAAGGACTCGTCGAAGCTGCGGTGAAGTATCTACGCAGTAGCGGAAAGAACGTCAATCCCCTGCTTCGTCGGGCCATTGAGCGCGAGTTCGACGCTATTCAGCAGCAAGATGGGACCGATCCTCGGAAGGTTCGTGGCATTAAGGGAAAGACCGACGAAATCGAATTTGGTGCAGACGACGGAAACCTCGATGGAGATCTTGACGGAGATCTCGATGCGGATCTTGATGAAGATCCGTCAGAAGAAGACGCTGTCGCCGAGGTAGACGAGGAGTAGCCATGGCTGGGAAGAGATCAGCTGGCGTTGATATCAACGGCAATCCATTCGAAGGACGCGAGGGAATAGAGCGCCGACGAGCAATTGTTCTCGATCTCACCCGTCGTGGGATGACGAATCACGCAATTGCGAAGATTCTCAAGGTTCATCGCAATACTGTCACAAATGATCTGAAGGCTATCAAGAAGTTTCAGGCCGAGGCAGTTCGAAATCTCGATCCTGACGAAGAAACTGGATCTGCTCTCGACTATTACACCAAGATTCGCGATCAGGCGTACGCTCAGTATCTCGAAGCAAAGAATCCAAATGCAAAGCTTGGATTCTTGCAGGCCGCTCTTCGGGCGCAAGATATGCACGTGAAGCTTCTCATGGATACCGGAACAATCGACAAGACTCCGACGAAGGTATCTAGCAGTCTTTCGGGAGCAGTTCAGCACGCGCATACCGGATTCGAGAAGAAGACTACCGACGAACTTCACGACCGACTTCGCGTCCTTCGCGACGATCTTGGAGTTACGGGAACTGGATAATGTCACCTGCCGAGACGCCGAAATCAAAGAAACGAGTCGCTGTTGGGAACAAGATACTTTCCCGAAGACAGCAGCTTATGTTTTCGAAGAAGCTCTCTGAATTAGAGGCCATTGAACGAGAACTGCAGCGGCGTACCAATCTTACCAACCCAATGGTGTACGGGCTTCCCGACCTACTCTTTGGAAAAGACGAAGAGCCAGGAGTCCTCAACGAGTCGACCGGTGAGGTAGAGCGTCAGATACGAGCGATTCCAGAATCTGATGATGAGTATCGCGAGCGACAGAACGCTGCCGTAAAGAATATCATTGAGACTCATCTGCACTTCACGAAGGACGGACGTCAGATAGACATCAGGTTCATTGACAAACAGGTGGCGTTCATATCCGACTTCTTCTTCGGCCGCGTGAAGCGCGGTATTCTATGGAAGGGACGTGGATGTCTAACCCCAGAGAATCTGGTGGTCTCGAATCGAGGTCTCATCCCTATTTCGAAACTCACCGCCGACGATCTGGTAATTAACCGGGACGGCCGGTTGACCGAGGTCGTGGACGTAGTCCCCCGCAAATATCGCGGGAAGATAGTGCGGCTGGAGATCAACGGCAACGGACAGAAGCTCGGATTCACCCCCGACCACCTCGTGCTTGGAATACGAACTTCTAGATGCAATCAGAAGGAAGGGAACTGCGGAAGGACGGTCTGCACCAATCTGTGTACGCGTTCTTGCCCTAACCGATTCTGGGAGACCTACCGGGAAGATTGGATCGAGGCTGGAAGTCTCCGAAAGGGCGACCTAGTATTCGTGCCGTCTCCAGTCACCAATCCAGAGGCTCGTAACATCTCATTCTCCGGGTGCGCCAATCAGCACTGGACTGGCTCCTGCTCGTTTCCCATGAACGACGAGTTCTTCCGATTACTGGGATATTGGCTGGCTGAGGGAGATGCCCACGTTCCCGGAAGACGCGTCCGGCTGGCATTCGAGTCCGGAAAGGACGACCGATTCATTGCCGACGCCGTTCAAATTGTAGATGCTCTCATGGGTCTAAAGGCTGGAATAGAGGAAGATGGAAGGAAGAAGTCGGTTATTATTCACAGCGCCGGACTAGCCAAAGTCCTCTCTTCATTTGGCAAAGTTCGAAGCAAAGGAGTTCCGCTTCAATTCCTCTCGAAGGCATCGAACTCGCAACTTCGTAATCTGGTCGTTGGGATGCTCCGAGGAGACGGACACTGGGACGGAACATCGATTCGAGCCTCGTGGTGCTCTCCTCTCGTAGCTGCTGATTTCATGTATGCATGTTGGAGACTCGGCTTTACCCCATCCTGCAGAATTGTCGAAGGACAAGACCGGGAGGGTTTCCTCGTCAATCGATCTGGTGATCAGTTCTATCTTCAGATCGGCGGACATCCTGGCCGAGAGCTAGCCAAGCTGGCATGGGAAGTCGACGCCGCTCCTCTGCAGAACGATCCAATGAATACTCAACGCCGCTGGTTCCGAGAAGGGAAGGTATTCTCCCGGGTCGACAAGGTCTCGACGGAGGACTACGACGGAGACGTCTGGGACATTGAAGTTGCCGAGGGCTCTTCATTCTGCCTTCCGTATCTGGTAGCGCATAACTGTGGTGGATCGTTGTGCGCCGCGATTCTTATATGGCTAACTATGATCTACAAGAATATGTCGTTCATCGATCTTGGTGGATCGATGGAGCAATCAAGAGTTGTGTATGAATACGTGTGCGCATTCTGGGATTGTATTCCAAATATGCGCGAGAGGCTTCTCTCCAAAGATCCTCTCATCTCAATGACGAAACTGATAACTGGCGTGCAGCTGAAATGCATCGTTCCCGGCACGCTCGTTCTCACTGATCGCGGGATCATTCCAGTGGAGAGCGTTGTCGTCGGTGATCGGGTCATCGCTGGAGACGGTAGATTCAGTTCAGTTAAGATGACGATTACACGACGTCACCGAGGAGACGTGGTCAGAGTAGTTCCAGTTGGGTATGGGCGCGGGTTCGAAACTACCCTCGATCATCAAATATGGGCCATGAAAGTCGCGCGGCCAGTCCGACACGCTCTTCAGCGCGGTGAGGCGGTCGACGAGATCCCGAAAGCAGATTGGATAGAGGCCCAAGACCTTGAAATTGGCGACGTTCTTCCAGTTCCGAAATTGCGCACAGACCCTTCTCCGAAGACGCTCATTCTGGAAGACTTACGATCTCGGAGACGGGGGCCAAAGCCGCTGATTTCTATTCCGATTACACCGGACTTCTATCGTCTTCTCGGCTACGTGCTTGCTGATGGAAGCAGCCATAAGCAATGGATCAATATCGCCTTTGGCGATCACGAGACAGCGAACATCGATGATTGCGTACGTCTTGTTCGATCATGTCTCGACCGGAAAGCATGTGTCCTATCTCGGCCAGACAAGGCAATCAAGATTGTTCACTTCAGCTTTATGGCCTTCGCGCAGTGGTTGCGAGACAACTGTGGAAAGCGAGAAGAGAAGGAACTGCCCCTGTGGCTTCTTGAGCAGGCTACTGACATCGAGATACGGGAATTCGTAGTCGGAGCAGTTAGGGGAGACGGCGGCTTTAATGAATCGGTCTCGGAGTCGGGGACGAAGCGCAAGATGCAGTTTACTAATACTTCGTCGAAACTAACTCAGTCAGTGATGCTCGCATGCCATCGGCTAGGTCTGGTTGGCGGTCTTATTCTTCCAAAGTCTCGAAAGTCGACTATTCGAGGTAAAGAGTTCGTTTCGAAGCAGCAGTACAATTGGCAAATAACAGGAACCGCATGCGACCAACTCGCAACTATGCTAGGGCAAGAGTGGAAGAGCGAGAAGTCAAAGAGCTTTCAGCAGGGATGGCATGACGATACGCACGTATATCGGCCGATTAAGAAAATCGAGCGTCGTCAGTATGATGGACCAGTCGTCGATCTGGTGATCGACGGTCATCCATCGTTCACGCTTCCCGGCGCACTCGTCCATAATTGCATTCCGGCATCAGAGAAGATGGCGCGAGGAAAGCACCTTCCCGGTCTCGTTGCCGACGAGGCGTCAATAGTTCCCGGGACTCTCATATGGACTCGTCGCGGGGTCGTTCCTATAGAGACCATCGTTACCGACGACATTGTACTCGCTGCCGATGGACAGTGGCGAAAAGTCGTTGCTACTACGAGTCATCCGTATTCCGGAAAGATTGTAAAACTCACTGGTTGCGGTGATGGGATCGGGGCATGGATTACCGAGGAGCATCGAGTATTTGGCGCTACCGGTATCGGGGTAACGCGAGTTTTGAATGATCGCGTATACGCGTCATTTGACACGGCACTTCCATCGTCAGACTGGCACCGAGCATGGGACTATGATGTAGGCGACGTGCTGTCTTATCCGCGCCCCCAGCGAGTTGGAAATCTCCCTGAATTTCTCGTGTCGGGCGACCCCCAGCTCTGGCGGTTTCTTGGGTACTGGTGCGGAGATGGCGGAGCGCCGGTAACGAAAACGGACAATTATCCGATCAAGCTTCATCTCGACACAGCGAAGTCGTTTTTCGTTAATGATGCGCTTGAGTGCATGTCGCACGTTCTCAATAGATGGGTCCGAACTGAGACGTCCCCGTCACGCTCGAACTCAATTGATCTGGTCGTATCGAGTTGTAAAGAATGGTGGGAGCGGCTTAGAAACCTCGTTGGCATGCAGGACGATCGTGGAATTCCGCTTGAATGGCTTGAGGCCGCGTCGGACGACGACCTACGGAATTTCATGATAGGACTCCTGCGAACGGACGGGGGTCCGGCGTTTAGACCCGACGGCGTCTTATCGAAATGGTCGTGGACCGGAACATCCCAGCATCTTGCGGCAAATGTTATGTACTGTACAAGTCGCCTAGGAATTCCCGCATCTGTGGGAACACGCGGTTCGGCCAGGCACGGAATTCCGTCGAAGCCTCAGTGGGATGTCCACATTCGGTGGGACTACGCCAAGAAAATACTGCTTGACGAAGATGTTGAGGGAATGCGCCTTCCAACGAAGGCAGTCAATCCGAAGCAGTGGTGCGATGAGTCGTTGTGGCATTCCGTTATTACAAAGATCGACGAAGATCATTATGAGGGCACGGTCTACGATCTGCAGGTAGAGGGCAATCCATCATTCGGGTGCTTGCAACGGCTGATGCTCCACAACTGCCAGAACGACATCAACGCGGACACAACGTTCAAAGCCGCTATGCAGATGTCAATGTCAGAGCCCGATCACATGATCCTCTTATTGTCGACGTTTCATCATCCCGTCGGGCTGTTCCAAGAAGTCTGGGATACTGCTGAGTCCAAAGGCTTCGCTCGATATAAGTGGAACTGCGTACTGCCGGATACGTGGATGCTCACGTCGAGCGGATTCCGGCAAGCTAAGTCGGTGATTGCTGGCGACTCTGTGCTTTCGGAGGACGGTAATTTTCATCTTGTTGAACGATCTTGGTCGCAGACCAGCGCGAAAGACGTAGTCAAGGTTGTTCCGTACGGCTGGTTCACGGGATTTGAGGTAACGCACGATCACAAGTTACTGGTAATGCGGGATGGTACAAGGCAGTGGATAACTGCTGATGCACTGAGAGCAGAATCTGACTTGCTCGTGTTCCCGACAGGACACCTGTCCGATGCAATACAGAAGGTTAATCTCAGTTACGAGGACGCACGTTTCGCGAGTGATCGGGTGGACCAAGTTTTAGACATGACGCCCGATCTTGCGCGATTGGTGGGATATTGGCTGGGGGATGGGTGTCTTGATGGCGAAAAGGTCGTGGCGTCGTTCGGAGATCCCGAGAAGTACAAGGACGATTACATTGCTCTTGTGAAGTCCCTATTCTCGCGAACAGTAACTGTAGATAAGGATGTGCCGAATGAGCGAGGCCAATTCCAACATCGGGGATTCGTTAAATGGCTGAGTGAGAATGCGCGAGACGAAAACGGCGCGAAAGGACTCAGTTGGAGCATTTTCAATTCGTTGACGCGAGAGGCGGCGGAGCAACTGGTAATCGGGTTGTTGCGGACAGCCGGTAACGTGTCGCTCCACAGAAACAATGCGTTGAAGGTGTCGTTTGGTCAAGTGTCGCAATTGCTATCTCAACAGATGTTCATGTTGCTTGCGAGACTCGGTTACCATCCGTCATTAGGCAGGAGGAAGCAACGAGACTCTGTGTATAATGACCGGGTAATCAGTGGCGACGACTACTGGGAAATCTACGTAAACGGAGATGGCGCATGTTCACTTGCTGAGTTGCTCGGTATGACATTCCGCGAAGCTCGCTCCGTGCGAGCGAAATTCAAGATTGTCGGCGATGAGCAGCTTGTGAGAATCCGAAAGATCGAGCGCCGATCTTACGTTGGACCGGTGTTTGATTTTGCCGTACGTGACGTGCATTCGTTCGCTTTTCCGTGGGCGATTGCGCACAACTGTTTCGATGTCATGAAGACGTGCGATGCAGGTTTAGATGGGGCTACGCCAGAAGATCCAGATGCGCTGACTTTCTGCCAAACGTCATGTCCGCTTACCGTGAAAGAACCGCTATACGACGAGAATGATCAACTTATCGGCCACCGATTCAATGGATGCAATGGAACGTCGAGACACTCAAATGGATTCCTTCCACGCGACAATGTGATCAACGCACTCGTGTTGAATGAAGGATCAGAGATCTTCCGAGTCGAGTTTGCTTGCGAACGCCCGCAGTTCAGTGGTCCGATCTACGGACTAGCGGCAATTGAGAACGCACTTACTGATGAAATGGAGATTGATGATACCGAGACTACCCTAGTCGGAATTGACTGGGGCGTTACCGAGGGATCACTCGTTCTCGGGAAGGATTCGGTGGCTAATGGACCTCAGGTCATCGAGACAAAATTCCTGTCGGTTAAACTAGTCTCCGAATACATCAAGGTTCTATCCGACTGGCAAGATGAGTATGGAAAACTTGAAATCTACGCCGACTCCTCACACCAATTCAATATTGGAGACCTTGAAGAAGTTGGATTCGAGGTTACGCCAATCGATTTCGCGACAATGAAGGAGTACGGGATAGGAAACCTCCTCAAGATGTTCATGTATGGGAAGATAAAGATTCTCGACGACAACACCCATCTCGTTGACCAACTGAAGTCATACCGAAAAGATCCGAAGACTGGCAAGCCGATCAAAATCAACGATCACGGGCCTGACGCATTGTTATGTATGACGATCACTATCGATTTTCTAGAACGATGGAGTGATCTGATCACGGCACGTGCTCAAGGTATTACTCGAAATAAAGTGCTAAAAACTATGAATGAACTAGGCATTCAATCCGATTCTAATGTTGACGAAAAACCCGTTGACAGAGATAGTGGTGTAATGATATTCTGACGTCGGTAGGCTACATCCACCTCAACTTGTTTCTTGAAAGGGGCTGGCGATGGACGAAGGTAAGAGTGTTTTCAAGGGCATCTTCGTTACTCCTTCTGTGAAGGGGTCGTTGGGACTCGTCGAGAAGGACGCCGCCTCGGCTGAAGCCCCGGTTGTTGAAGAGACGAAGGTCGAAGAGACGTCGACCGAAAAGCCAGAGGCTGAAGAGACTAAGGCTGAAGAGACGGTCGAAGAAAAGGTCGAAGAAAAGGTCGAAGAGAAGGTCGAAGAAAAGGTCGAAGAGACTAAGGCTGAAGAGCCAAAGGCTGAAGAGAAATCCGAAGAAGCTCTGGTTGCTGAGGAGAAGAAGGACGAGACGACAGCCGAAGCGAAGCCGGCTGAGTAGTCCAATCGATTGGATTCGACTCCATGCCGGTTGTACGATGCCAGCTTGATGGAAAACCGGGATTCAAATGGGGTCCGCTGGGAAAATGTTACACGTATGTTTCCGGCGACGAAGCGTCTCGTAGACGTGCTCAAGCTCAAGCGAATGCGCAAGGAGTAGCGGCACGAGCAGGCGGGTATACTGGCAAGGAGACTTGCATGACCTGTGGCACGCAAGATACGGCTCTCGCTATCTCTTTCTTCCAAGAACCAAAGAAGTGCTGTTTCGACTCGATGGTTCCTTGGACTGTTTATGGCGAAGCGCAGAAGCTAAAGTGCGTCAACTGTGGGAACGTCCTCTCTAGTATTCGTGTGGAGAAGGGGTCGTTCATTGCCGACGACTATCGCAATGTTTGCGCCTACCTACTTCGTAAGCAGGTATTCGGAACTCGCGACGACGCTGACAAGTGGCTTCGCAACAACTCATTTGTCCGTCGCTACAACGCTGCTCGACAGCAGGTTGTAGAGATCGACGTCGTTCGTGAGACTGAGACCGCTTGGGCTGTGATCAGCCGACCCTACGACTGGTTCGCTCGCGGAACTCTCAAGGCCATGTGGACCAGTATCGGAATCATTGTCGTCACCGGTAATCTCCGCGAGGACGTCGATGACAGAATTCCTACGGAAGCGGAGCTTTCAGCTACCGCTAATTTCGTGGAAAGGATCTAGAAATGGCGAAGAAGCTAGCAGATTTCGCGATGATGGGTCAGGGTACCGGCAGCCGCTCGAAGAAGGGCGACGTTGCGATGGGCGGTCGGGCAACTGCTGACGATCAGAAGAACACGGCAGGTTTCGCATCGGGGCGAAATCCTCTTCCGGGCGGGGCTCCTCGAATGAGTCAGGCTCCAGCTTCGACCAAGAACGCCAGTACCGGTGTTTCCGGGACGGCTCTTCCGGTCGGGAGCCAGCAGAACAGTGGTTCCAGTGTCGCACGCACCCTGAAGAACGCATCTCGTGGTGCATCGAACGCGACGCTTCCCCTCGGAACTCAGCCGGTTAGCGGAAGTTCAGTCGCTCCGTCGCTGAAGAACGAGAAGAAGTAACCTCGTGTGCATGCCGTTCGAGTACAAACTCGTTCGGCTGTGTATTGATCACGATGCTGAGTCACGGATGACCGCGCTCGGTGCTCGTGGATGGCGATTAGCTGGAATGGACGGCGGCTACGCGATATTCAGCCGCCGTCCTCCTAGTGCAATCGACCTCGATGTTCCACGAGTAGACCCGGACCGGTGTGAAATCGAGAAATCTGCCCGTGGGTGAATCTGTCACAGATATGGCTGTCGCCGACCTCGTTAAAGAGGTGAGTGAAGAGCTTCCTATCGTAGCAGAACTCATTGGCGATGAGACCGAGAAGCTCGATATCACCATTGACGACATCATCAGCAAAAACATCAGCGGAGTCGTTCAACAGGAGATCGATATTCTTCAGGAGACGACGCTAGATCTCAAGAAGAAGGTTGTCTCGCCTCCATACGATCCATTGAAGCTCGCTCTCATGCTTGAGATCAATACTCGATTGATGCGAGCATGTCATCTTCGCGCTCGCAACACAATAGGTCTTGGGTGGGCGATTCAGCCAGTTCCTGCTGATCCTGACGAAGAGCAGGCTCCGGCAATTAATCAGAAGGAATATTCACGTCAGAAGAAGCTTCTTAAGAAGCTCTATTCTGATCCTACTCCAAATGCGGGAATGATGCCGGGGTCGGTGTCGACACCACTCGACTTCTCCGAAGTATCGTATCGGATGAAGGTCGATGAGGAGTCAACAGGAACCGGATACTATGAGATTACCCGTGACAACAAGGGTGAGATCGACGGCATCTACAATATTCCTGCGCATACTGTTCGAGCCCTCAACTCTGGCGGCTTCGTTCAGATACGGGGAAGGAAGAAGAAGTTCTTCAAGCGCTTTGGAGACATTCGCGTCGTGTCGTCAGAATCGGGCGAGCAGGAATCAAATCTTTCGATAGAAAAGCGAGCAACTGAGCTTCTTCCGAATCTCATCTATAGCTCACGATCCTCCTTCTATGGAATTCCTCGCTGGATCTCAGCTGTTGCTGCTGTTCAGGGTTCGCGGCTAGCGGCCGTTCGAAATATGGCATTCTTCGAGAACGATGCGGTCGGGAGAATGGCCATAGTAGTATCTGGCGGAGCACTTACACAACAGTCAGTGCAGGACATCCGCACATTCGTGAATCGAGAGGGCAAAGGCGTCGAAAAGGCTCATCGCGTGATGGTGCTTCAGGCCGAACCCCGCCGAGTCATCAGCAGTAAGGGTGTCGGAACAAAGATCGATGTCGTGCCGCTGACAGTCGGTATCAGCGAAGATGCTTCGTTTGGTACATATCGCAGCGCGAACGACGAGGAGGTTCGAGAAGCATCCGGACTTTCGTCACCATTCTTTACGTCTGAGGGCGTCAACCGTGCCTGCCTTGTTGGGGATACCCGACTTCCGTTGCTCGACGGCCGCACGCTGACGATGCGCGAGCTGGCTGATGAGCACGCTGACGAGAAGTTCTGGGTGTATGCGTGTGACGGCAGCAGGATTGTTCCCGGGTACGCCCACTCTCCGAGGAAGATGAGGGACGATGCGCAGCTAGTTGAAGTTTTGCTTGATAACGGAGAGTCCATCAAGTGCACCCCAGACCACCTCTTTATGCTCAGAGACGGGTCTTACAAAGAGGCTCAGAAACTATCCTTCGGCGACCGGCTAATGCCCTTCCGACAGAAGATTCCTACGTCTGGGTTCAACATGGGCCATCGCTTCTATAAGATGCTGACAAAGGGCTGGGAGACTGTACATGCGATGGTTGCGCGGGAGTCTTTTGGGTACGCTCCTTCCGCAGATACGGTGATTCATCATCGAGACCTCAACAAGCTTAACAATGTTCCGGATAACCTGACGGCAGAGACCCCGTCTTCTCACGCTGCAATTCACATGGCGCAGAGGATGGAGAATGAGGAGTTTTGTAGGAAGGCCGAGGAGGCGCGCAAAGCTGGCTGGGCTAGGTGGGCGGCTGAGAATCCTGAGAAGGTTAGTCAGATTGCACGGACTGCTTCTGATGCGCTACGAGAAAAGTGGGCTGACGACGAGTTTCGGGAGAGAATGATCAAGATTTTCTGTGAGGCCCGGTCCAGCGACGATTGTCGACGAGCCTTCGTACAACGAATGCGTCCAATAATCACTTCCCCGGAATTTGTCCTCCGACTTACTGATCGTGTGCGCGCTCTGTGGAAGAGCCCCGCATTTAGGGAAAAGCAGCGCGCAGCAGTCTCTAATGCGGTTAAGGATCGCTGGAGCACTTACGAGGACGAGAAGTCTCGCGCACTTCAACCGATGCGAGATGCTCGGCGCAATGACGATGTTACGTTTGCCCAAATATGCTGTGCCGCTGCTCGCTCGTCTTCGTGGAAAGAGCTGTGTGGCGCAGTTGGGGCGAGTCGAAGTAGAGTCGTTCGAATACTTCGTGACAATGATACGACATACGAAAACCTGAAGCGCGACAATCACAGAGTAGTGTCCGTGTCCGATGCCGGAACAGCTGACGTCTACGACATTACAGTGGATGACTATCACAACTTTGCTACGATGGCGGGAGTGTTCGTACACAATTCGGCCAATGTTTTGAGGAAGATCACAATCGAACAGGATCTCATTCCAGATCTTCGTTCGCACCAGCACGTACTCAATAGGACGGTATCAAAGGACGTGTTGACAGCGTCATTGAGCGCGGCCCAACTGGGAAGATTTCAGCCCATCGCAGAACTTCGGTATCTCCCTCCTGCAAGTGTGGACGAACTTGAGGAGGCGCAGATTCAGGGCATGTATGCTCGTTCTGGTATTGTCACGATCAATGAGGCGAGACTTAAGCTTGGGCTCAAGGCGCTACCGCCAGACTTCGTATATGGGCAGCTTCCGTTGCCAATGGCGCTTAGTCTTCTTGAGATGGGACTTCTATATCAGGGAGCTATCACTTCGGATGGCGTTGAATCGTATGACGCTACCGTAGCTGCCGCGCAAGAGCAGGCACGCGTCGCCGCCGAAGCAAAGGCTACTGCAACGGCATCCGCTAAATCGGCGTCCTCCGAAGGAGCACCGCCTCCCCCAGCTGGAGCATCGGCACAGAAGTCTCTATATTCGTCCGAGAGTACCAAGCGGCTCGATAAGATCAATGAAATGACCGGCATGGCAACTCGACTCAGGCATTTTCTCAAAGAGAAGCTCGGTCGAGATATGATTTCGGCTGAGATCATTTTCCAGAACCGCGCAGGTGAGACGGTTGACCGGATCTCGCTCGGGGATCTGAGCGACGAGGAGGATTCCAATGAATAAGGACATCAGGTTCCAGTTCGAGACAAGCGCACTTGAGGTGTATAAGGATGCAACTGGGCGACCTCACGTTCGTGCAGTAGCGTCCGACACGCTTGAAGACCGACAAGGTGATGTGATCACCGAGACCTGCATCAACCAGATGGCGAAGCAGGTGACGAGGGGAATTCCGCTACTCCCGGATCATCGAGCGAGCTTCGAGATCGGTATGTCGATGCTCGGAGACACTCGAAGAAACCCTGCGTCACACGGTCTTGAACTCGTGTGCGACTTCCAGCTTGATGATCGCTACACCGAGGCCACTGTTCTCTACGGAGAAGTTGAATCTGGCCACTGCAAGCGTCAGTTGTCAATCGGCGGATATCTCAATAAGACGAATCCACGGGCTGCATATCTCGAAGAGCGGAATGGCAAGGTCGTCACTGTTCTCGATGACATCGTCCTCGATCATATCGCCGTCACACGTGAGGGCAAGGCCGCTAATCCTCGAACCAATTTCGTTGATGCGGTATTCAAGGCAATTGACGAGGCTGGAATCGAAATCACGAAGGATGGGCTTATCGATAAGCCCGAGCCAGTGGCGAAGGACTCGACGGCTACGGTTCCGGCAGCCGTCGCGAAGCTGGACGCAAAGAGCATTGATATGTGGAAGAGTGTATGGAAAGATACGCTTATCCGTCAGATGCATATCGAAGATCAGACAGTCGAGCAAGCAGAGGCGTCCGCAATTGGAGTCGCGAGTGCAATTCTCTCTAAGCAACTCGGTGAGCAGATCGATGTCAAGCCAGATGAATATGGCACACAACGAACTAAGAAAGAAACGTATGTAATCGGAACGACATCAAAGACCAAGGATGGACATACGCATCTTTGGATAGCACGCGAAGTTGGAGAAAAGATTCTTGACGGATTGATGTTGACAGTAAAAGGACATGATCATAAGATCCTTGAGACAGGAACGTGTGACTCTGACAGTGATCACGAGCACACTTTGGTCTCCAAGACCAAGAAGGTAGCTGAACCTTCTACTGAGCTTTCCGCCCCCGTGGGGCTGCTCTACTTCGGCAAGGGTTATGATTCCGAAGACGACGTCCGAACTTGGTTGGACTCGAAGGGAATCGAACCTCTCAGTATCTCGCGAGTGGCTGACTCGACATTCGTAGTAGAATTCAGTCTCCCGTCCACGCGAGTATCCGAGAACGACGGAGCAACGAAGGAGGAAGCGGAAATGCCCAAGAAGTCTCAGACTGAACCACAAGCTGAGATCGAGAAAGCGACCGTGGTGTACAAGGCATGGCCAATGTCGCAAGAACGACGCTGGTCATGGGTTTCCACCGACGGTGACGCGGTTCTTGGCCCGAACAAGGACAACTGGTCACTATACAAGGCCGCTCATACGTACTTCGACGATTCGCGTGGGGCCACCCCAGAAATCAAGGGCGCATATAGCTTCCCTCACCACAAGGTGGCCGATGATGGTCTTTCTACGTATATCGGCGGCGTGATTGCGGCTACCGCGATTCTTAACGGTGCGCGGGGCGGCTTCCGTCGAGATACGTCCGAGGCTGGTCGACGTGCACTTCATGCTCATCTCGCAAAGCACTACGGTCAGGCCGGTCGAACTGCTCCTCCGCTAAAGAGCAACTGGCTTGGACGACTCAAGGAGGATTTCACGCACCCAAATCCACAGACCCTTGCCGAGCGTGACTTTGAGGACTTCCTGTTCTCTCTCGAAGAGAATGGATTCAAAGACGAGATGCCCGACTTCCTCACTAAGGAATGGTGGCTGCAGTGGGACGAGAATTCCACTGGCCTTTCCGACATTCCTGAGACTGAGAAGGGCATCTGGACTGAGATCGAGAAAGCGACGGTCGAAGATGCAGAAACGAGTGAGAAACCCGTCGAAGAGAAGCAAGAGGCCAGCGTTGACGAAACCAAGAGCGACGACGGCGGGAAGACTGACGATAAGTCGCCCGTCGAAACGTCAGAAGAAGTCGCCAAGTCCGGTGACGATACAAGTGAATCCGAGGTGATGCCCGTGGACGACGCAATTAAGGCGCTGACTGCCGCAACTACGAAGGCACTCGCCGATATCGCTGCCGCTGTTTCTAATATCGGAAAGCGTGTCGACGCACTCGAATCTTCGACAGAGACGGCTACTGAAGAAAAGGCCGAGGAAACTCCGGCCGTGGCAGCTGACGAGAAGATGGATGACGTGGCAGTCGAAGAGAAGACGATCGAAACCGCGCCAGATGAGACGAAGGAAACCGGCGAACCTACGCCGGAGACGCCTGTGGAGGAAACTTCCTCCAAAGATACCAATGACGCTCAGGCCAAGGAGTTCTTCGAGTCGTTCCATGCGCTACTCGCAGGTATGGGCATGACTGCCAAGGACTTCTTCTCCTCGATGGTTCAGAAGAACCTCGATGGCGTCAGTGCACCCCTGACCGAGACGGTACAAAAGGCCGTCGAGTCGTCCTTCTCCTCACTCCAAAAGGGAGTAATGGAGAAAGTCGAGAAGTCTGTCGATGCGAAGATGGCAGCGAATGTGGCGGCTGCGACGAAGACTCTCGACGCGAAGCTGAGCGAAGTCACCAAGGATTTCGCGGGCACAGTGGAGAAGCTGAACGGACGACTTGAGAAGGTCGAGCGCGTTGGGGGCGTTCCTCAGGGTGCTCATGGTCAGGAGAGTTCCGACGATACCGACAATCAGAATCGCGGAACTTTTGCAGGCGTCTTCTCCAGCGCACTTCGCTCGCGCTAAGCGCATCAGCTGGAGCAGGAAAAGGAGACTACAATGCCGGGTCCATCTAATCAGGAAATCATCGAGAAGACTTTCACCAGCGCCAAGTTTCTCACTGGCGGCGAACTGAACCCGACTCAGCAGGATCAGTTCGTAGCATACGTCAAGAAGTTCAGCCGACTTCTTGGCATGGTCCGTTTCATCAACATGCCGTCCCCGAAGTATGACATCGACAAGATGCACATCTCGGAGCCGGTAACCGTCTCGGTTGCCGAGGCAGAGTGCAGCCCCAGCTGGTCGAGCGGCCAGTTCAATCAGGTCCAGCTTTCGGCCGAGAAGCTTCGGTCGGCGTGGAACATCACGACCGAGGCGCTCCAGAGCAACATCGAGCGCATGGGCTTCGAAGACCACGTCATGGAGACCATGACGGAACGGATCGCGACTGACCTCGAACTGCTCGCCATTCAGGGCGACACGACGATCTCCGGAACCGATCCGACATCGTTGCTGCTCGTTCGTCTCAATGGCTGGGATGTACAGACGAATGGTGCGCACATCGTCGACGCCGCTGGCGACGAAGTGTCGAAGAATCTGTTCGCCGCAATGCTCCGCGCCATGCCGAAGCAGTTCAAGCAAGATCCGGGTCTCCGCTGGCTCGTCTCTGACACGCTGGCGAACGACTGGATGAACCTTCTGTCCGAGCGCGGCACGGCCGTTGGCGACGCCGCTCTGCAGGGCACGGGTCTCAATCCGTTCGGCAAGCCGATGATCATGGTCCCCCTCATCCCAGATGACAAGGCCGTGTCAGTCCTCGCCGCGACCCCAGCTGGTGCTCCTGCCAACCGCTTTGGGCCGTTCAACATCGTCACTGGGTCGAACGACGTCCTCATGGTCGACATCAACAACGGCGGCACACGGACGATCACCCTTACGCAGGGCGTGTTGGAGACGGTCGAGATCGCACGCCAGATCAACGCGGTGTTCGTAACGAACAGTGACACGGCAGTCGCCATGGACAACGGCGAAGGCCAGCTGATCATCGTGACGACCAACACGGGCGTTGCAGCCGAGATCGACATCAAGAACCTCGTCACTGGTTCGACCGCTCTCGTGACCCTTGGCTATGCCAACGGCGTCGTCGTGACAGGGTCGGACGCAGGCAGCGCGGGCGACGTCTACGAAGGCACGTTCGTGCTTCTGACCAACCCGATGAACCTGATCTTCGGAATGCTTGCTGGTACTCGCGTGTTCTCCGAGTTCAACAAGAACTGCGACACGATTGAGACCGTTGTCTACAATCAGGTCGATGCGAAGGTCGAGAACATCGATGCAGTGGTCAAGGGCATCAACGTCCGACGGCAGGCACTGTAAGCGGAATTCTCTGCTAGGGGGTGCGGAGAATTCCGCACCCCCGCAGTTCTGTCGAGTATCATCGGAAGGAGATTTCCATGGCCGTAAAGATTCCAAACCGAACCGGCGAAGGTTTTGCTGGGATCGACCGCTTTAGCTCGAATGGCGAGAACCTTGCGGACGTACTGAATCAGATCGCAGACAACCTTGCTGCGATTAAGGCAGCTTCGCAGCTGACCGATTTTGCCGCGTTCAAGGTCGCGGGCGCGCTGATCGATGTTCTTGAGAAGTCAGACGATTCGAGGGTCTAGGTACCCTTGCTGTTGACGAGTGAACCTGTTTGGAGGTGACCTGTGGCTGCGACGTATTTCATTCTGAAGTCGGGTAGGACGTACGAGTGGCGAAGCAAGGAATCTGGTAATCTATACGTATTCGGAGGACCTACGCCTCGTCGCGTAGTTGATCCAAGAGACCAGATACGTTTTCGTAAGATGACCGACATGTTCGTCGAATCTGACGAACTTGGGAATATGGTCGATCAAAAGAGTCAGCAGGTGATCCCGATGGCATTTACCCGAAAGGGTATGGTTCCACCGAAATCGTATGTGAAGCTCTCGAAGACGCCAGCCACTCCAAAAGTTCCGACTCCAGTGGCGCAGCCTGCGCCCCGAACAGTTGTCAGCAGCACGAAAGTCGATCCTACTCCCGTGCCCGAATCTGCGTTTGATGCCGAAGAGCCGTCCGCAGTGGTAGAGGAACTGGTTGAGGACACAGGTGAGGTTTCTCCGGCGGCGACAGATATCGAGGTCGACAAGTCGCCCGACACGCCAGGCGCGTCTAGCGACTCTCAAGGATCGGCCGAGTCTTCTGAGGACGGTGCTCCAAAGAAGCGGCGTAGAAAGTCGTCGAAGAAAAAGAAGTCGGGGCGCAAAGGCGACCAATAGCGGCACCCCGACCTCCACACTTGTGGTGCAGGTGATGGCGGGAGCGGGAAATGCCTAACTTTGAGTATTGCACCGTCGAAGATCTTCGTAACGAAGGAATCACGACGCAAGAATGCACGGATGAGCGAGCGATCATGCTCATCCGTCTTGCTTCTGCGAAGATCAACGTGTTTACGAGCCAATGGTTCGCTCCAACCATTGGTGATGAGTACCTCGACGGCCAGAACAGCCGAATGATCTGGCTGCCGAACTTTGTCCCAATCAACAAGCTTAGCGCGATCAGCATCCTTCCTGATCGTACCGCGAGAGTCGGCCCATACGTCATGCCTGATCGGCGCGTGTATTCTATTGCGCTGACCGATGTCCAACTTTCGAGAAACAGCAGAGTGATCGAATTGATCACCAACGTATGTGCCGATCTCGCACATCTTCCGTGGGCATGGTATCAGGACACGATGGATGAAATCTGGTTTCCTGAGGGACGGCGAAACGTAAAGCTTACTGGGGTGTATGGGTGGCTTGACGATGCAAAAGATGTCGAGTCAATAGTCGTCGGCGATTGGCCAGAACGGTCGGCGAAGATCATCGTTGACGACGCGTCTGAATGGCAGGACGGAGATTTCGCAATATTCCCGGATGGCAGCATGCAGATAGTTACGGGAGTGAAGAAGTCGACAAACGAACTGTATTTCAAAGGTGATCCATTCAAACTTAAGACCGCACTTGTCGACGGAGATGTGATCCACACGTATGGGCGCACTCCAATCCTCGTTCGTTGGTGCACAATCAAGCTCGCGCATATAATGACGCCGAAACTTGGAGACTCGTCGGCAATTGATGACATCGTCGCAGCAGCAATCGTTTCTGAGAAGACTGATAACTATTCGTACAAGCTCGATCCGTCCTTGCTGCGTGACCGCATCGAGGCAGGTGTAGGAAGTACCGGAGATGCCGAAGTCGACGCGCTTCTTGCGCAGATGATCGACGAGATCCCGGTTTATGTCGGCTACGTCTAGGCAGGAGGCTAGTAATGGTCTGCGGTCCACTTCATGTGTATGGCGACGCTCCGGGTGCTGGCGTAGAACTTGGAATCATTGTTCCAAAACGCGCGCGCCCGGCAGAGATTAGGACGGCTGCGCTGAAGCGAAGCGCAGCAGACGCGATTACCGTTTCACTCGTCGTTGACTACAATGGATGGGGTCCGTTTACCATCGCTATCGCAACCGGAGTCACCGCGACCGAGTGGAATGCCGAACTCAATTTCGCTCTTCCAATTGGAGCGACTGTAACGCTAACGACTACTGGCATCGGCGGAGCAGATATAGTGCAGGGCGTCGTAGTCGTCGAAGAAATGCGGATGTAACGACGGTAGATGTTCCCTGACGCGACCCGGTTGGAGTGGCAATGATCCGAGATCCAGAGATAGTAGGTCCAAAGAACCGCTTTAACGCGACCTCCAGTCCCCTAGTAACGGATGATGTTA
>Ga0307375_10000691_pt1 | contig 40450 bp, 35 predicted proteins | sample TR1MG_FD_202531 | JGI IMG/M metagenome (GOLD analysis project Ga0307375, IMG submission 202531) | Soil microbial communities from Risofladan, Vaasa, Finland - TR-1 | ecosystem: Environmental > Terrestrial > Soil > Coastal area > Acid sulfate soil | place: Finland: Risofladan, Vaasa | collected...
AGGAACTGATCGACGAGGGCGTGATCGACCAGGTGCTCAGGCCGCTGAAGAGCGGCAAGGAAGCCTCCGTTTACGTCGTGCGTTCGGGCGACGATATCCGCTGCGCCAAGGTCTACAAGGACATGGCGCAGCGCAGCTTCCAGGCGCGCGTGCAGTACCAGGAAGGGCGCAAGGTGCGCGGCAGCCGGCAGGCCCGCGCGATGGGCAAGGCCACCAAGTTCGGTCGCAAGGAGGCCGAGGCCGCCTGGAAGAACGCCGAGGTCGATGCGCTGTACCAGCTGACCGCCGCCGGCGTGCGCGTACCCAGACCCTATGGCTACTTCAGCGGCGTGCTGGTGATGGAGCTGGTCACCGATGCGGACGGCCATTCGGCGCCGCGACTGGGTGAAGTGGAGCTGTCGGCGCAGACTGCGCGCGACTACCACCGTTTCCTGATGCGGCAGGTGGCGCGGATGCTGTGCGTGGGACTGATCCACGGCGACCTGTCCGAATACAACGTGCTGGTGGCGCCGGAAGGACCGGTGATCATCGACCTGCCGCAGGCGGTCAGCGCTTCGGGCAACAACAATGCACGCACGATGCTGCGGCGGGACGTGGGCAACATCACCATCAGCCTGTCGCGCTTCGCACCGGAACTGCTGGACACCCACTACGGCGAGGAAATGTGGGCGCTGTACGAGCTGGGCGAGCTGCATCCCGACACCGAACTCACCGGGCACTTCGCGTTCGACGAACGCATCGCCGACGTCGACAGCGTGATGCAGTCGATCATCGATGCGCGCGAGGAAGCGATCATCCGCCAGCAGGGGCGCGAGGCGGCGGCGCTGGAAGGTTGAGTGCCCGCCGTTTTTTTGTAGGAGCCCGCTGGCGGGCGATGCTGTTGCTTTGATGGTTGGTTGCAGTGGGGAAATTCAAAGCAACAGCATCGCCCGCCAGCGGGCTCCTACAAGAACGGCGTCGCGACTGAAGTCGCTCCTACATCAGGGGGTGCCGACTTTCAGAAGCTCCACGTCGAACACCAGCGAGGCATTCGGCGGGATATCGGCGCCGGCTCCCTCCGCGCCGTAACCGAGTGCCGCAGGAATCAGCAGGGTGCGCCTGCCGCCCACGCGCATGCCCGCCACGCCCTGATCCCAGCCGGCGATCACATTGCCTGCGCCCAGTACGAAGGAAAATGGCTGGCCGTGATCGCGCGAGCTGTCGAACTTGGCACCGTGCTTGTCGCTGGCGTTTTCGTCGTACAGCCAGCCGGTGTATTGCACGGTCACCTTCATGCCGGCCTGCGCCTGGATGCCGGTACCGACCTTCCGGTCGATCACGCTGAGCTTGTCCACCTGGCCAGTGGCATGCGCCGGCGGGGTGGCGGTGCAGGCGGCCAGGACAACCAGGGCAAGCAGGGGCAGCAACCAGCGCATGGGACGACTCCGGAAAGGTGGTTCGAGACGAGGGTTCATGATCGGTTTTGCGCAACGGTGCGAACGTTGCGCGTTTGCGGATGATGCGGCCGGTCGACGGCCATGTTCAGCTTACAGTTTCGGCGACCGCCATGCGTCGCAGCGGATCGACCGCGACCGCATCGGCATCGTTCATCACCTGCAGCTGGCCATCCTGGATCAGGCATTGCAGACGCATGCCACGCTGCAGCAACGCGACGAGTTCGGCCACGGTGGCAGCGGGGATGTCGAGCACGGTGAGGTTGCGGTGGCGGCCCAGCGAGACGCCGACCTTGTTCCACCAGATCTGTGCGGCATGGCCACCGTAGCTGATCACCACCACCTGGCGCGAACGGCCACAGGCCTTGCGGATGCGGGTTTCGTCGGGCTGGCCGACTTCGATCCACAGTTCGATCTCGTCGGTGTATGCCTTGCGCCACAGCGCCGGTTCGTCCTCGTCGCTGATGCCCTTGCCGAACTCCAGCCGGTCCTGTGCATACAGCGCGAACGCCAGCAGCCGCACCATCAGCCGCTCCTCGGTTTCCGACGGATGCCGCGCCAGGGTCAGCGCATGGGTGGCGTAGTAATGCCGATCCATGTCGCTGATCTGCAGTTCGACCTTGTAGACGGTGGAGTTGAGCGCCATGCGATGTGCCTCGGGACAACAGCCGGCCATTGTACGCGCTGGCGGCTGGGCGGGACCGCTGGCTGACTCGGGGTTGGCTTTGGGTGGGAGATTCCATGTTTGCCGTCGACCCCGCAGCTGCTGCCGCAACAGCTGGTGTCGTGCGGCAGGATTACACTGGCGGGTACATGAATTCCATCGCCACATGGGCTGCTCGCGACCCTTCAGCCAGCACCGTGCATTTGCCACCCGGCGACTGGGCGACGGTGCTCGATGCGCTGTGCGCGCGCTTTGCCATGATCGACCGCGGCCAATGGCGCGATCGCATCGAACGCGGGCGCGTGCTGAACGGGTGGGGCAAGGCGATCACGCTGCAGACACCGTACCGGCAGGGGCTGCGCATCCACTATTTTCGCGAGGTGATCGACGAGGCGACGATCCCGTTCACCGAAAGCGTGTTGAATGTCGACGAGCATCTGGTGGTGGCGGACAAGCCGCATTTCCTGCCGGTGACCCCGGCTGGCGGATTTGTCGAGCAGACTTTGCTGCGACGGTTGAGTCGGCGGCTGGATATGCCGGATCTGGTGCCCTTGCACCGGATCGATCGTGCCACCGCCGGGCTGGTGCTGTTCTCGGCGAACCCGGCCAGCCGCGCGGCGTATCAGGCATTGTTCCGCGAGCGGCGGATCGACAAGCGATACGAGGCGTTGGCGCCGCCCTTGCCGGGGCTGACGTTTCCGTTGTCACGACGCTCGCGCATCGTTGCCGGCGAACCGTTCTTTCGCATGTGCGAAGTCGACGGCGAGCCCAACAGCGAGACGCGGATCGAGATAATCGAGCGCGGCGAAGCTTGCTGGCGTTACGCGCTGCACCCGGTCACCGGCCGCAAGCATCAGCTGCGCGTGCACATGGCCGCGCTGGGCGCGGCCATCAGCGGTGACACGCTGTACCCGCAGCTGGCCGAAGCCGCGCCCGATGACGCCCGGCAGCCACTGCAGCTGCTGGCTCAGGCGCTCGCGTTCGACGACCCGCTGAGCGGCGAGCCGCGCCGCTTCGAGAGCCGCTTGAGTCTGTGACAATCCAGATGCGAGAGCGGCGGACGGTGCCCGCCCTGCGTGGCGCGTACGGATGGGGCGGGCACCGCCCGCCGCGCTTCGGCACGCTTCCGGATACCCTCGCGCGGCAATCCACGCTATCTTGCGCAGCACGATCCAGCAGGGGGAGAACCATACGTGAGCGCATCATCATCCAGCATGCCGCCGCGCGCCGAACTGACCATCCGCGGCCTGATCGTCGGCATCGCGATCACCCTGGTGTTCACCGCGGCCAACGTGTTCTTCGGCCTCAAGGCCGGCCTGACCTTCGCCACCTCGATCCCGGCGGCGGTGATCTCGATGGCGATATTGCGCGGGTTCAAGAACTCCACCATCCAGGAAAACAACATCGTGCAGACGGTGGCGTCGTCGGCGGGCACGCTGTCGGCCATCATCTTCGTGCTGCCGGGCCTGGTGATGATCGGCTGGTGGAACGGCTTTCCGTTCTGGGTCACGTTCGGCATCTGCGCCACTGGCGGCATCCTTGGCGTGATGTACACGATCCCGCTGCGTCGCGCGCTGGTCACCGACTCCGACCTGCCTTACCCGGAGGGTGTGGCCTGCGCCGAGGTCCTGAAGGTGGGGGGCGGCGACGATTCGGAGTCGTCGGCCGAGGAGAGCAGCAGGGCCGGCCTGCTGGCGGTGGCTGCGGGCACGATCGTCTCGGCGGTGTTCGCGATCGTGGTCGCCACGAAAATCTTTGCCAGCGACGTGGCGCAGTATTTCCGCATCGGCGATCGCGGCGCGGCCACGGGTTACGATTTCAGCCTGTCCTTCGCGCTGCTCGCGGTGGGTCATCTGGTGGGCTTGTGGGTGGGCATCGCGATGCTGTTCGGCGCGCTGATCGCCTGGGGCTGGGCGGTGCCGCATTACACGATGCTGGCGGCGGCAACCGGTGCCGCGGCGGACGTGGCGCAAGCGGCGTGGAGCACCAAGGTGCGTTTCGTCGGCGCGGGCACCATCGGCATGGCGGCGATCTGGACCCTGGCCACGCTGGTCAAGCCGGTGATCGGCGGACTGCGCTCGGCGATGGCGTCCTCGCGTGCCCGCAAGGCCGGGCAGGGTGCCAGCCTGCCGCGTACCGAGCACGACATGCCAATCGGCATGGTCGGCCTGATCAGCCTGGCCTGCCTGGTTCCGATTGCCTGGCTGCTGGGTGATTTCAGCCGGGAGACCGGCCTCGGAGCGCACCTGTGGCTGCTGGTGATCGGCGGCCTGATCTTCGTGGTGATCATGGGCTTCCTGGTGTCCGCCGTCTGCGGCTACATGGCCGGGTTGATCGGGTCATCCAACAGTCCGCTGTCGGGCGTGGGCATTCTGGTGGTCATCGTGGCCGCGTTGCTGCTGGTGGTCGGCGTGCAGTCGCAAGTGTCCGGCGATAGCGGCAAGGGACTGGTGGCGTTCGCGCTGTTCGCCACCTCGGTGGTGTTTGCGGTGGCCACCATCGCCAACAACAACCTGCAGGATCTGAAGACCGGTCAACTGGTCGACGCCACGCCGTGGAAGCAGCAGGCGGCGCTGGTGATCGGCGTGCTGGCCGGCGCCGCGGTCATCCCGCCGGTGCTGGATCTGTTGAACAAGGCCTACGGCTTTGCCGGCATGCCCGGTGTCGATCCGGCGCGTGCGCTGGCCGCACCGCAGGCAGGGCTGATTTCGGCGCTGGCGCAAGGGGTGATCCAGGGCAACATCGACTGGAGTCTGATCTTTCTCGGCGTGGGTATCGGCGTGGCGTTGATCGCGCTGGACGCGCTGCTCGGCCGAGTCAGCAAGTCGGCGCGGCTGCCGCCGCTGGCAGTGGGGCTGGGCATCTACCTGCCGACCTCCACCACCTTGATGATTGTGGTCGGCGCCGTGGTCGGCTGGTACTTCGACAGGCGGGCCGAGCGCACGGCCAACCCCGAACCGGTCAAACAGCTGGGCGTGCTGCTGGCCTCCGGCATGATCGTGGGCGAGAGCATCATCGGCGTGCTGATTGCCGCGGTCGTGGTGTTTTCCGGCAAGAACACGCCGCTGGCACTGGTCGGCGACAGCTTCGGCACGGCGGCGATCTGGATCGGCGGCATCGCGTTCGTGCTGGTCAATGCCGCGCTGTACGTCTGGGTGGCCCGGCTGGGCCGCAGGTCGGCGCAGGCATGATCGCCCCGCATGGCATTCCCCGGCGGAACCGGTCGGCGCGATAGCGATTTGTTGATCACCTGAAATGGTCGAGGCACTACACTAGACGGTCTTCAGGGGAGTCGGACGTCGCGTGGAGCAGGAAAAGGTCGTGCAGGTGCTGAGCGACGTGGATTCCCTCGCCTCACCGAGTCAACACTTCGTGGTGCTGCGCCGGCTGGCCGGGCCGCTGTTGTCGCTAGGCATGCTGTGCCTGGCGCTGTGGGCCCTGCATCTGCTGGCACGGGAAGTGAACTACCACCAGGTCAGGCGCTACGTGCAGAGTCTCTCGCACGGCCGCTTGCTGCTGGCGGTGCTGTTCACCGCGCTGGGCTATGCGGTGATGACGCTGTACGACCGTTTCGCGCTGGTTTCGATCGGCCGCAAACTGCCCTGGCACCGGGTCGGCATGATCTCGTTCATCAGCTATGCCTTCAGCAATGCAGTGGGCATGTCGCTGCTGGTGTCCGGTTCGATCCGTTACCGCTTCTACATCCAGAACGGCTTGTCCACCGGCGAGGTGGCCCGGGTGGTGCTGTTCTGTACCACCAGTTTCTGGCTGGGGCTGCTGGCGCTCACCGGGGTGACCTTGCTGTGGGTGCCGTTGCCGGCCGATCTTCCGCTGGCGGCGTTCAGCCTGCCGCTGGGCGTACTGCTTGCACTGATCCCGCTGGCATGGCTGGCCGGCGGCCAGATCCGTCGCCCGGTGCGGATCTGGCGCTGGTGCGTGAACCTGCCTTCGACGCTGACCGGCCTGCAGCAGATCCTGATCGGCGCGCTGGACTGGGGCCTGGCGGCGGCCGTGCTGTATGTGCTGATGCCCGATGCGCTGAACAACGGCTTCGGGCATTTCCTGGCGATCTTCGTGATTGCCCAGATCATCGGATTGATCAGTCATGTGCCCGGCGGCATTGGCGTGTTCGAGGCGGTGATGCTGGCCGGTTTCGGTGCCACCGGCAATCAGGCGTTGACGGCGCCGATCCTGGGCGCGCTGGCGGCATTCCGCGTCATCTACTACCTGCTTCCGCTATGTACGGCGACGGTGCTGGTTCTGCAGCGCGAGGCGCGCGGATTGCGCCGGAAATCCCTGCTGGCACCATGGTTCACCGGCCTGCTGCCCTCGTTCTTTGCGGGCCTGACCCTGGTTTCCGGGGCGGTGCTGCTGTTTTCCGGGGCGACCCGTGCTTTGCCCGACCGCATGGCGATATTGCGTGACGTGTTGCCGCTGTCGGTACTGGAAGTCTCGCATCTGCTGGCCAGCGTGATCGGCATGCTGCTGCTGATCCTCGCCCGCGGACTGCAGCGCCGGCTGGATGCGGCATATGTGCTGACCCTGGTGCTGCTGGTGGCGGGTGCGGTGTTCTCGCTGCTGAAGGGCATCGACTACGAGGAGGCGACCCTGCTCACCCTGCTGGCGATGGCGCTGGCGCCGGCGCACCGGCTGTTCTATCGGCGCGCGTCGCTGTTCAGCACCACCTTCTCGCTGGGCTGGATCCTGGCGATCCTGGCGGTGCTGGGCTGCGCGAGCTGGCTGGTGATGTTCAGCTACAAGCATGTCGATTACAGCAGCAGCCTGTGGTGGGAATTCACCTTCCGTCAGGGCGGGGCGCCGCGCGCGTTGCGTGCCCTGGTGGCGGCAGCGGCAACCGGCATGTTGTTCGCCGTGGCCAGCCTGATTCGTCCGGTTCGGCTGCATCGCGATCCGCCCAGCGAGATCGAGCTGGCGCAGGCGTTGCCCTTGATCAAGCAGAGTGCCTGCGCCCAGGCGCACCTGGCGCTGATGGCCGACAAGACGCTGCTGTTCGATCCGGCGCACAAGGCGTTCGTGATGTACGACATCGCCGGCCGCAGCTGGGTGACCATGGGCGATCCGGTCGGCACGGACAGCCTCGCCCGGCGGGAGCTGGTATGGATGTTCCTCGAACAGTGTGAACATGCCGGCGGCTGGCCGGTGTTCTACCAGGTCAGTCCGGCCAACCTGGACCTGTACCTGGAAGTGGGCATGAACCTGCTGAAGATCGGCGAGGAGGCGCGGGTGCGGCTGGCCACGTTCAACCTCGACGGCAAGTCGAAGAAGGTGCTGCGCAATACGGTGAACAAGCTGACCCGCGAAGGCCTGCGGCTGGAGATCGTGCCGGCCGAGGCGGTGCTGCCGCTGTTGCCGCGGCTGAAACAGGTCTCCGATGCCTGGCTGCGCGACAAGCATGTGCGCGAGAAGCGCTTTTCGCTGGGTGCCTTCGACCCGCGCTACCTGGTTCGCACGCCGATGGCGGTGGTGTGGCAGGGCGATAGGCTGGTGGCGTTCGCCAACCTTTTTCTCAGCGACACCATGCAGGAAGCCTCGGTGGACCTGATGCGCTTCCTGCCCGACGGCCCGGCGGGGATCATGGATTACCTGTTCGTGGAGCTGATGCAGTGGGCGCGGGCCGAGGGCTACCACTGGTTCAACCTGGGCATGGCGCCGCTGGCCGGATTGCAGAACCGGCGGCAGGCGCCATTGTGGAACCGTTTCGGCGCGCTGGTGTTCGGTCGCGGCGAACGTTTCTACAACTTTCGCGGTCTGCAGCGCTACAAAGACAAATTCGACCCGGAATGGGAGCCGCGCTACATGGCCGTTCCCGGCGGCATTGCGCTGCCGATGATCCTGACCAACGTGGCCAGCCTGATTTCCGGCGGACTCTCCGGCGTGGTGCGCCGATGAAAACGGGAAAATGGATCATGTGGGCTGGAACAGGTGCGTGCGTGCTGGGACTTGCCCTTGTATGGAATCCGTTTGCGCGGCCCAGCCTGGAAAAGTCCATGGTGGTCGTGCCGGCTGCGGCCGGCGTGCAGGCGCCGGCGGGCAAGGGCGACGTGCTGACCATCCTGTACTCCGGCGACGGCGGCTGGGCCGACCTCGACAAGCAGCTGGGCGGCGCTTTCGCCGCCCGCGGCATCCCGGTGCTGGGCATCAGCACCTTCAAGTATTTCTGGCGCAGCCGCTCGCCCGACCAGGCGGCCGAACAGCTGGACGCGCTGATGACCAAGCAGCTCGACCGGTGGCACAAGCAGCGTGTGTGGCTGGTGGGCTTCTCGTTCGGTGCCGACGTGCTGCCCACGATCATCGACAAGCTCAGCCCGGCCAACCGCGCGCGCATCACCCAGCTGGTGCTGCTCTCGCCCAGCCGCGACACCAGCTTCGAGATCCAGTTCGAGGGCTACATGATCGCGCAGGGGCGGATCAAGGCCTTCGTCAAGACCGTGCTGGAAAAGTTCAACAAGGTGCCGCACTACGACGCCCTGCCGCCGCTGCAGGCGCTGAACGACCGGCCGCCCACCGTCTGCTACTACGGTGTGCAGGAAACCGATGACAGCCTGTGCACCATGCCTGGCCTGCCGACGTGGGTCAGTGTGCATGCCAAGCAGGGCGACCACCATTTTGCCGGCGGCTACCAGCCATTGGCCGCGCAGATGCTGAAGGAGTTGCCCGCGAGCGCGCCGGCGACCGGCAGGTCCACCCCCGAGCCCGCCCAAATGCCGTAGGAGCGCGCTCGCGCGCGATGCTCTTTTGCCAGGCGGAGCAAGAGCATCGCGCGCAAGCGCGCTCCTGCGCGAATCGGGGTCATCGGCTGTGCCCTACAATGCCGCCACCGTTTCGCCGCTGAAGAGATGATGTGACTGCTGCCGGCTTTTTCGCGGCCGCGCCGGATACGGCGCTGGCTGCCTTGTTCGTTCCCTTTGAAGCGTCGCAGTTGCGTCTGCCTGCGGATGGGCGCGTGCTGTTCCTGCGCGCGCGTGCCGGCGTGCGTCTGCGCGAGATGGCGCAGCCCGGCTGGTTGTGCCAGCAGGGGTTCCTGCCATTCGCCGATGAGCTGGGCCGCAACGGCCTGCGCGTGGGCGAGCCGGCCGCCGATGAAACATTTTCGCTGCTGCTGCTGCTGCCGCCGCGGCAGCGCGACGAGGCGCGCGCGTTGTTTGCCCGCGCGCTCGGCCATCTGATGCCGGGCGGCACGCTGCTGGCGAGCATGCCCAACGCCGAGGGCGCGAAGTCGGGCGAGGCCGATCTGGCGAAACTGGCCGGTGCCGTGCAGCATCTGTCCAAGCACAAGTGCCGGGTGTTCTGGAGTACGCCGCAGGCGGCCGACATCGATCGGGCGTTGCTGGCCCAGTGGCTGGCGCTGGATGCGCCGCGCGAGATCATGCCCGGCTACGTCAGCCGCCCCGGCCTGTTCGCCTGGAATCGCATCGACCGCGCCTCGGCGCTGCTGGCGGCGCAACTGCCGACCGACCTGCACGGGCGCGTGGCCGATCTGGGCGCCGGTTACGGCTATCTCGCCAGCCAGGTCGTCGCGCACTGTCCGCACGTCGGCGCGATCGACCTGTACGAGGCCGAGGCACGTGCGCTGGAGCCGGCGCGGATCAACCTGCAACATGCCGTGCGCGCGTGCGGCCGCGAGGTGGCGGTGGCGGTGCATTGGCACGACGTCACCCGCGGCCTGCCGCGGCGTTACGACGCCATCGTCAGCAACCCGCCGTTCCATCAGGGCCGGGCCGATCTGCCGGAACTGGGGCGCGCCTTCATCGCCAGCGCCGCCGATGCGCTGCTGCCGGATGGCCGTCTGTTCATCGTGGCGAACCGGCATCTGCCGTATGAGGCGATACTCACCGCGCGTTTTCGCGAAGTGCGCCCGTTGGCGACGCAAGAGGGGTTCAAGGTGATCGAAGCCGCTGGAGTGCGTGAATGAAACGGGTCAAGCCATGAAACTGGTCAAACTGATTGCCAACCTGGGCTACGGCAGCCGCAAGGACGTGGCGCAGATGTTTCGCGCCGGCCGCATTACGGACGCCGATGGCGAGGTGCTGTACGCCGACGATGGGGTGCCGCACGAAACCATCCGTGTCGACGACGAGCCGCTCGATCCACCGCCGGGGCTGCTGCTGATGATGAACAAGCCGCTCGGCGTCACCTGTTCGCGCAAGGACCCCGGGCGGGTGGTGTACGACCTGCTGCCGCCGCGCTACAGCGTGCGCACGCCAGCGTTGTCCAGCGTGGGGCGGCTCGACCGCGACACGGCCGGCCTGCTGCTGTTCACCGACGACGGTGCGCTGCTGCACCGGATCATCTCGCCCAGGGCGCAGGTGGCCAAGGTGTATGAAGCCACCCTGGCGCAGGACCTGCGCGGCGACGAAGGCCCGCTGTTCGCCAGCGGCACGCTGCTGCTGGAATCGGAAAGGGAGCCGCTGGCGCCGGCCGTGCTCGACGTGCTGGGGCCAAGGTATGCGCGGCTCACCGTGACCGAGGGTCGCTATCACCAGGTACGGCGCATGTTCGCCGCCGCCGGCAATCACGTCGAGACGCTGCAGCGGATCGCGGTCGGCGGGCTCACCCTGGGCGGGTTGCCGCTGGGCGAATGGCGCGCGCTCGATGCCGACGAGGCCGCGTCGATTTTCGCCGCGTAGGGCGGGCATTGCCCGCCGCCGCAGGAGCGCACCGAAGTGCGCGAATGCTCTTGTAGAAGCCCGCTTGCGGGCGATGCTTTGCTTTAGGGACTCGCAAGAGCATCGCCCGCAAGCGGGCTCCTACAGTCGTTCCCCAGAGCATTCGCGCACTTCGGTGCGCTCCTACAGCATGTGCACGGCGGTGGGAATCGCTGCGCCGAACCACTTCAGTCGCTCGTCGCGGCAGCTCGGGCTGCCCATTGCGTACTTGCGGCAGATCGTGGGGCGGTCTTCGTAGATGCTGCAGCGCGAGGTGTTCGGATCGACCGCGACGCACCAGCCGTCCTCGCCCTTGGCCAGGGTTTCCATGCCGCGTTCGTCGCGATGGATCAGCCATTCCGGCATATGGTCTTCCGGCATCAGTACCACGGTGAGGCGACAGCAGACTGCTTCGCAGGTCGTGCATTGCACGCTCGGGTCGACGCTTTCCGCGTAGGGATCGGGTAGGTTGTTCACTCCCCAGCATGACAGCATTGGCCGGCGCGCACCTGAACCGGCCGATGATGGCGCACAGGCTTTTGTGGGAGCGGCTTCAGCCGCGATGCTCTTGCCCAAACAGAGCGGAAGCATCGCGACTGAAGTCGCCCACATGGTGTGCTCCACAGATCGACCAGCTCTTGCATGATGCGGTTCACGCCCGGATATAAGGTTCAGCTTCGTCGATCACGCCTCACAACACATGCTCACATTCCGTTTCGACAACGCATTCGTGCGCGACCTGCCCGGCGATCCGGAGCAGGGCGGGCACGTGCGCCAGGTCGAGGGTGCGCTGTATTCGCTGATCGATCCGACGCCGGTCGCCGCGCCGCGATTGCTGGCATATTCGCGCGAGATGGCCGGTGTGCTCGGCCTCGACGAGGTCGACGTGGCGTCCGCCGAGTTCGCGCAGGTGTTCGGCGGCAACGCGCTGCTCGATGGCATGCAGCCGTATGCGGCGAATTACGGCGGCCATCAATTCGGCCACTGGGCTGGGCAGCTCGGCGATGGCCGGGCGATTACGCTGGGCGAAACGATCGATGCCGCCGGGCAGCGCTGGGAGCTGCAGCTGAAAGGCGCGGGACGGACACCGTATTCGCGCAGCGCGGACGGCCGCGCGGTGCTGCGCTCGTCGGTACGCGAGTTCCTGTGCAGCGAGGCGATGCATCATCTGGGCGTGCCGACCACGCGCGCGCTCAGCCTGGTCGATACCGGCGAGGCGGTGGTGCGCGACATGTTCTACGACGGGCACGCCGCGCCGGAGCCGGGGGCGATCGTGTGCCGCGTGGCGCCGTCGTTCATCCGCTTCGGCCATTTCGAACTGCCGGCCTCGCGTGGCGACACCGCTTTGCTGCGCAAGCTGGCCGATTTCACGATACGCCGCGATTTTCCCGAACTCGGCGGGCAGGGCGAGGCGCTGTATGCCGAGTGGTTCGCGCAGGTGTGCGAACGCACCGCCGCGATGATCGCGCACTGGATGCGGGTGGGTTTCGTGCACGGCGTGATGAACACCGACAACATGTCGATCCTGGGTCTGACCATCGACTACGGCCCCTACGGTTGGGTCGACAACTACGATCCGGACTGGACGCCCAACACCACCGACGCGCAGCGCCGCCGCTACCGCTTCGGCCAGCAACCGAATGTGGCGTGGTGGAACCTGAGCCGCCTGGCCGGTGCGCTGGCACCGCTGTTTGCCGGTATCGAACCGTTGCAGGCCGGGCTGGATCGCTACGTCGCGGCGTACACCAGGGCCGACCGCGACAGCATCGCCGCCAAGCTCGGCCTGGCCGAATGCCGCGACGACGATGTGGCCCTGATGCAATCGCTGCAGGCGCTGATGCAGCAGGCCGAGATCGACATGACGCTGTGGTTTCGCGCATTGGCCGATGTCGATCCGCAGGCGCCGACGCTGCTGCCGCTGCGCGAGGCGTTCTACGACGAAACGAAGCAACGCGAGGCGGAGCCCGCGCTCGGCGCCTGGCTGGCGCGCTATGCCGCCCGCCTCGCCGACGACCCGCAAGCGGCCGGGCAACGCCGCCAGCGGATGCTCGCGGCCAACCCGCGCTACGTGCTGCGCAACTATCTGGCGCAGCAGGCGATCGACAAGGCCGAGCAGGGCGATACCAGCGGCATCCTTGAGCTGCTCGAGGTGCTGCGCGATCCGTACGAGGATCAACCCGGCCGCGACGCGTATGCGCAAAAGCGGCCGGACTGGGCACGCCACAAGGCCGGCTGCTCGATGCTCTCGTGCAGTTCGTGAGCCGCCAACGAACAAGGGCCGGCATGGCCGGTGGGCGCAACGAACGAAGGCCGGCAGGGCCGGCCTTCGGGTTCAGTCAATGGTGCCCTCGAGACGATTCGAACGTCCGACCTGTCCCTTAGGAGGGGACCGCTCTATCCAACTGAGCTACGAGGGCGGCGCCGGGATTTTCGCATGGATTCGGTGCTGACGCGAAGAACCTCACCCCGGCCCCCCCCGCGAGCAGGAAGGTTGGGTCGCCGCGTGTCTCGCAATAGTTCTCGGTCTACCGGCCCCCCCCGCGAGCAGGAAGGTTGGGGTAGGGGTCTGTTAGAATCAACGGTTTCCGAATTCCATTCACGGCGCCTGCGGGTGCCGCAAGTTCAGGAGTGAGCCATGTCGCATGCAATCCTCACGTCGCTCGGTCTCGGCAACGAGCTGTCCGGCACCTATCTGGGGCAGGGCGAGTGGTCGAAGACCACCGATGCCGGCACGCTGCAGTCGGTGAACCCTGCCACCGGCGAGGTGATCGCCACGGTGCATGCTTCCAGCGCGGCCGACTACGAAACCATCGTCAAGCGCGCGCAGGCCGCCTTCAAGGTGTGGCGCACCACACCGGCGCCGCTGCGTGGCGAAGCGGTGCGGCTGTGCGGCGAGGCGCTGCGCAAGCACAAGGATGCGCTGGGTTCGCTGGTGTCGCTGGAGATGGGCAAGATCAAGCCCGAGGGCGACGGTGAAGTGCAGGAGATGATCGACATCGCCGATTTCGCGGTGGGTCAGAGCCGCATGCTGTACGGCTACACCATGCATTCGGAGCGTCCCGGCCACCGCATGTACGAGCAGTACCACCCGCTGGGTATCGTCGGCATCATCAGCGCGTTCAACTTCCCGGTCGCGGTATGGGCCTGGAACGCGATGCTGGCGGCCGCCTGCGGCGACATCTGCATCTGGAAGCCGTCGCCGAAGACCCCGCTGACCGCGATCGCGACCATGAAGATCTGCAATGACGCGCTGAAGGACGGCGGTTATCCGGACCTGTTTTTCCTGTTCAACGATGCCGGCAGTGAGCTGGCGCAGAATTTCGTCGACGACAAGCGCGTCCATCTGATCAGCTTCACCGGTTCGACCAAGGTCGGCCGCATGGTCGGCGAGCGCGTGGCGCAGCGCATGGGCCGCTCGCTGCTCGAGCTGGGCGGCAACAATGCGATCATCCTGGACGAATCGGCCGACCTGAAGCTGGCCATCCCGGGCATCGTGTTCGGCTCGGTCGGCACCGCCGGCCAGCGCTGCACCAGCACCCGCCGCCTGTTCGTGCACGAGTCGATCTACGACAACGTGCTCGAGACCCTGGTCAAGGCCTACGGCCAGGTCGAGGGCAAGATCGGCGATCCGAACGAAGCCACCACGCTGATGGGCCCGCTCAACAGCCAGGACGCCGTGCAGGGCTATCTGGCCGCGATCGAGAAGGCCAAGGCGGCCGGCGGCACCGTGGCTACCGGCGGCAAGGCGCTGACCGAGCGCAAGGGCAACTTCGTGCTGCCGACCATCATCACCGGCCTGAAGAATTCGGATGAAGTCATCCAGACCGAGACCTTCGCGCCGATTCTCTACGTGATGAAGTTCAAGACCCTCGACGAGGCGATCGAGCTGCAGAACGGCGTGCCGCAGGGCCTGTCGTCCGCGATCTTCACGCAGAACCTGAAGTCGGCCGAGAAGTACCTGTCGGCGGCCGGTTCGGATTGCGGTATCGCCAACGTCAACATCGGCACCTCGGGGGCCGAGATCGGTGGCGCGTTCGGTGGCGAGAAGGAGACCGGTGGCGGTCGCGAGTCGGGTTCGGATGCATGGAAGGTCTACATGCGGCGCCAGACCAATACCATCAACTACTCCGATTCGCTGCCGCTGGCGCAGGGCATCAAGTTCGATCTGTAATAGTGGTGTAATCGGTCACGGGCGGTTCGTCGCCCGTGACCACACGATGTGCGGCGGCGCTGAACCAGTTCGACATGTTTCTTCCCGACATGAGTGAGCGATCCGATGAGCGAGCAACCGTCTTACCGATCCATTTCCCCCACCAATTCGCTGGCGGTGGTGAGCCTGGTTTTCGGCATCCTTGCCTGGTGCGTGCTGCCGTTCGTCGGCGCGATCGTGGCGATCATCTGCGGCCATCTGGCGCGCGGTGAAATCCGCCGTGCCAGCGCCGACAACCGGATGGAGGGCGACGGCATGGCGGTAGCCGGCCTGCTACTCGGTTACGCACAGCTGGTGCTGTGGGTGCTGCTGGTATTCGTGGTCATCGCGGCGATGGCCTTCGGCGTGGCGTTTTCGCACTGGCACTGAGGCACCATCGATGATCAGCGGGCAACCGGCCATCCCCTTCGATTTTCATGGTTATCGCGTGGTCGTGGCCGGCGCCAGCCGCGGCATCGGCCGCAGCATCGCGCTGGCCTTCGCGCAGGCCGGCGCCGCCGTGTCGATCTGTGCCCGCGGCAAGCCGGCGCTGGAGGAAACCCGCCAGGCGATTGCCGCGCACGGCGTCACCACGCATGCGCAAAGCTGCAACCTGGCCGACGCCGCGGCGATCGATGCCTATGTGGCGGATGCCGCCAGCGCACTCGGCGGCATCGATGTGCTGGTCAACAACGCGAGCGGCTACGGTTTTGCCGACGACGACGAGGCCTGGATTGCCGGTTTCAACGTGGACCTGATGGCGGCCGTGCGGGCGTCGCGGGCGGCGCTGCCGTATCTGGAGGCATCACCGGCGGCCTGCATCCTGCACACCAGTTCGATCGCCGCGTTCCGCCCGCGGGCCGGCGGTGCGCCGTACGCGGCGGTGAAGGCGGCGTTGAGCCAGTACACCACTTCGCAGGCGCTGGCGCTGGCCGCGCAGCGCATCCGCGTCAACGCGATCGCGCCGGGTTCGATCGCGTTTGCCGACGGCTTGTGGGAACGGCGCCGACTCGAGCAACCGGAGCTGTATCACGCCACGCTGGCGAAGATTCCGTTCGGGCGCTTCGGCCGCCCGGAGGAAATCGCCCATGCCGCGCTGTTCCTCGCCTCGCCATGGGCGGGCTGGATCACCGGGCATACCCTGGTGGTCGACGGCGGCCAGATGCTCAATGGTTGAGCCCGGCCAACGCGAACACATGAGCGATCTGCGGCCCACCGCGCGTTTCGGCGACCGTGTCGAGGACTACGTGCGTTACCGGCCGGATTACCCGGCAGCCCTGCTGGACTGGCTGCAGTGTGAACTCGGCGTCGATGCCGGCTGGGAAGTGGCTGACATCGGCGCCGGCACCGGCATCTCGACCAGGATGTTTCTCGATGCCGGTCATCGCGTGACGGCGGTCGAGCCGAACGCGCCGATGCGCGCGGCTGCACAGCGGTGGCTGCAGGGATTCGAGCGCTTCCGCGTGATCGACGGCTGTGCCGACGCGACCGGACTCGATGACGCCAGTATCGATCTGGTCACCGTGGCGCAGGCGTTCCACTGGTTCGACGAAGAGGCGGCACGGCGCGAGTTCGCGCGCATCCTGCGGCGCGGCGGACTGGTGGCGATCTGGTGGAATTCGCGCCGGCTGACCGGCTCACGCTTTCTGGAAGGCTACGAAGCGTTGCTGCAGGCTTTCGGCACCGACTACGCCAGCGTGACCGCGCGCTATGCCGACGATGCACGGATGCGTGACTGGTTCGGCACCGGCCTGCGCGGCAGCGCCCGCTTCGAGCACAGCCAGCGGCTGGACTTCGCGGCGCTGCGCGGGCGGTTGCTGTCTTCGTCGTATGCTCCGCCGGCGGGCCATCCACGACATGAGCCGATGCGGCGGGCGCTGCGTGAATTGTTCGACAGCTGCGCCGAGCACGGCGCGGTAAGCTTCGATTACGACACCCGCATCTTCGCGGGTCATCCGGCCTGACCATGTACGACATCCTGCGTCCGCTGCTGTTCAAGCTCGATCCCGAAACCGCGCATCGCCTCACCCTGTACGCGTTGGGTGTGGCCCAGCGCAGCGGTTTTGCCCATCTCATCGCGAAGCCACCGGCGGATCTGCCGTCCACCGTATTCGGCATCACGTTTCCCAACCCGGTGGGCCTGGCCGCGGGGCTGGACAAGAACGCCGAACATCTGGCCGCGCTCGATGCGCTGGGTTTCGGCTTCATCGAGGTCGGCACAGTCACGCCGTTGCCGCAGCCGGGCAACGACAAGCCGCGGATGTTCCGGCTGCCGCAGCACGAGGCGATCATCAACCGGCTCGGCTTCAACAACGGCGGCGTCGATGCGCTGGTGCGCAACGTGCAGCAGTCCGGCTATCACGGCGTGCTCGGCATCAACATCGGCAAGAACAAGGACACGCCGAACGAGAAGGCGGTCAACGACTACCTGACCTGCCTGCACAAGGTGTACGCGCATGCCAGCTACATCACCGTGAACATCTCCTCGCCGAACACCCAGGGCCTGCGCGACCTGCAGCAGGAAGCCACGCTGCGTCGTTTCGTCTCGATCCTGCGCGAGGCGCAGGAGCGGCTCGGATCGCAGCACGGCTTGCGCAAGCCGATGCTGCTGAAAATCGCGCCGGACCTGACCGAGGCCGAACTCGATGCGATCGCCGACGTCCTGCTGCGCACCGGCATCGATGGCGTGATCTGCAGCAACACCACCATCGACCATGCCGCGGTGGCCGGCGACCCGCATGGCGGCGAGGTCGGCGGGTTGTCCGGCAAGCCGCTGTTCGCCCGCTCCACGGCGGTACTGGCCGGCATGCACCGGCGCCTGGGCGGGCGCATCCCGCTGATCGGCGTGGGTGGCATCCTCGACGGCAGCGACGCGGCCGAGAAGATCGATGCCGGCGCTTCGCTGGTGCAGATCTATACCGGGCTGATCTATCGCGGGCCGCAGCTGATCGACGAATGCGTCAACGAGATCCGCCGCCAGCGCGAGGCTGCCGATGTCGCCTGAACGCATCGACATGCCGGAGCAGCGGATCGACATGGGCGGCTACACGCTCATCGAAAACGCCGCGCTGGCCACGCGCAATACGCTGCGCGTGGCGGCGCGGGCGTCGCTGCTGGCGGAAATCCGCGACGCCGCCAGGCTGCCACACCTGCTCGATTTTCCGGCGGTGCGCGCCGGCCGCCTGCTGGTGCTGGGGGAGGGCAGCAACGTGCTGTTCACCGGCGACTTCGACGGCACCGTGCTGGTGATGGCCACCCGCGGCGTACAGGTGCAAAGCGATGGCGACAGCGCCCGCATCGCGGTGGCCGCCGGCGAACGCTGGGACGACTTCGTGCGCTGGACGCTGGGGCAGGGCTATGCCGGGCTGGAAAACCTGATCCTGATTCCCGGCACGGTCGGCGCCGCGCCGATCCAGAACATCGGCGCCTACGGCTGCGAAGTGGCCGAGTTCATCGAAAGCGTCGAGGCCTGGGACATCCGCGAGCGCCGCGTGGCGACGCTGGACCGCGCGACCTGTGCGTTCGCCTATCGCGACTCGTTGTTCAAGCGCGAACCCGGGCGCTACATCGTCACCGCGGTGCGTTTCGTACTGCCGCGCAACCGCCCGCTGCGCACCGACTACGCCGGCATCGACGAGGAGCTGAGGCGGATGGGCGTGGACAAGCCCGCGCCGTTCCACGTGGCCGAGGCGGTGGTGCACCTGCGTACGCGCAAGCTGCCCGACCCGGCGGTGATCGGCAACGCGGGCAGCTTCTTCAAGAACCCGATCGTCGAGGCATCGCAGTGCGAGGCGCTCAAGCGGGAGCACCCCGGGCTGCCCGTGTGGCCGCAGCCCGACGGCCACTGCAAGCTATCCGCCGCGTGGCTGATCGAGAGCTGCGGCTTCAAGGGCCGGCGCGAAGGCGACGCCGGCATCTCCAACCGCCACGCGCTGGTGCTGGTCAATCACGGCCACGCGACCGGGCCGCAACTATGGGCGCTGGCGCAACAGGTGATCGCCGGCGTACGCGAAAAGTTCGGCGTCGCGCTGGAGCCGGAGCCAGTGGTGATCGGAGCGCCTCCCCGCGCGTAGGAGCGCACCCTGTGCGCGAATGCTCTTGCTCTGTCCGGGAGAGCATTTCGCGCACAGGGTGCGCTCCTACGGGAGCGGCAGAAGCGGCTGTGGGAGCGGCCGCCGATCCGCGCGAATCTTTACGCGATTTATACGGGGCAGCGGAATTTCGCTACCCCTTTGTTATGCGCCGATGCCTACAGTACACGCCGCTGCATCAATGGAGCCGGCGTCTTGGACATCATCTATCTGCTGCTTGCCATCGTGCTCATCGCGGCCACGATCGGCTTCCTGCTGGTCTGCGACCGGCTCGGCCGGCACTGAGCCGCGTCGCGGCATCACGCGACCTTTCGACGGACTTCCCTCATGACCTTGATTTACGGACTGGCCATCGCGATCGCGGTGGCGCTTGCCGGCTACCTGTGCGTGGCCCTGCTCAAGCCGGAGTGGTTCGAATGACCGCCAACGACTACCTCCAGCTTGGCCTCTACCTGGCTGTGTTGCTGCTGCTGGTGAAACCGCTCGGCAGCTACATGGCGCTCGTCTTTGCCGATGCGCCCAACCGCGTCACCCGCTTCGGCGGCCGCGTGGAACGTGGCATCTATCGCCTGTGCGGCATCGTGCCCGACGAGGACATGGGCTGGAAGCGCTATGCGCTGGCCATGCTGCTGTTCAACGTGCTCGGCCTGCTGGTGGTGTACGCGCTGCAGCGCCTGCAGGGGTGGTTGCCGCTCAACCCGCAGCACTTCGGCGCGGTGTCGCCCGATTCGGCGATGAACACCGCCATCAGCTTCGCCACCAACACCAACTGGCAGGGCTACGGCGGCGAGTCGACGATGAGCTACCTGACCCAGATGCTGGGCCTGGCGGTGCAGAACTTCCTCTCCGCGGCGACCGGCATCGCCGTCCTGGTGGCGGTGATTCGCGGCTTCAGCCGGCGCAGCGCCAAGGGGCTGGGCAACTTCTGGGTCGACCTCACGCGCAGCACGCTGTACGTGCTGGTGCCGCTGTCACTGCTGCTGTCGCTGCTGCTGGTGTCGCAGGGCGTGGTGCAGAACTTCAAGCCCTACGTCGACGTGCCGGTGCTGCAGGCCACCAGCTACACGGAGACAGTGAAGGACGCCGCCGGCAATGGCGTGACGCGCGACGTCCCGGTCACCACGCAGACCCTGCCGATGGGCCCGGCCGCCTCGCAGATCGCGATCAAGCAGCTGGGCACCAACGGCGGCGGTTTCTTCAACGTCAACTCGGCGCATCCGTACGAGAACCCGACGCCTCTCAGCAACTTCCTCGAACTGCTCTCGATCCTGCTGATTCCCGCCGCGCTCTGCTACACCTTCGGCGCCATGGTGGGTGACCGCCGGCAGGGCTGGGCGCTGCTGCTGGCGATGCTGGTGATCTTCGTACCGCTGCTGCTGGCGTGCACGTCCGCCGAGCAGGCCGGCAATCCCGCGCTGCACGGGTTGGCGGTGGACCAGCAGGCCTCGGCGCTGCAGGCCGGCGGCAACATGGAAGGCAAGGAGACACGCTTCGGCATCGTCAATTCGGCGCTGTGGGCGAGCGCCACCACGGCCGCGTCGAACGGTTCGGTGAACGCGATGCACGACTCGTTCACCCCGCTCGGCGGCCTGGTGCCGCTGTGGCTGATCCAGCTGGGCGAGGTGATTTTCGGCGGCGTCGGCTCGGGCCTGTACGGCATGCTCGCGTTCGCGGTGGTGGCGGTGTTCATTGCCGGTCTCATGGTCGGCAGAACGCCCGAGTATCTGGGCAAGAAGATCGAGGCCTACGAGATGAAGATGGCCAGCCTCGCCGTGCTCATTCCGCCGGCGCTGGTGGTGATCGGCACCGCGATCGCGGCGCTGACGCCGGCCGGCGTGGCAGGCATCGCCAATCCCGGCGCGCATGGCTTCAGCGAAATCCTCTACGCGCTCAGTTCGGCCTCCAACAACAATGGCAGCGCGTTCGCCGGGCTGTCGGCCAACACGCCGTTCTGGAACGTGCTGCTGGGCATCTGCATGTTCTTCGCCCGCTTCCCGCTGATCATCGCAATGCTGGCGATGGCCGGCGCGCTCGCCGCCAAGCGCCACGTGCCCGCATCGGCCGGCACGCTGCCCACGCATACGCCGCTGTTCGTCACGCTGCTGGCCTGCGTGGTGATCGTGGTGGGCGCGCTCACTTTCCTGCCGGCACTGGCCCTGGGGCCGATCGCCGAGCAACTCATGTCCGCCATCGGGCGCTGATTCAATGACCGCACATGCTCAATCTGTCAGTGGTTTCAATCGCACGCTGGTGCTCGCCGCCGTCGCCGATGCGTTCCGCAAGCTGTCGCCGCGGTTGCAGTTCCGCAATCCGGTGATGTTCGTGGTGTTCGTGTGCAGCGTGCTGACCACGGCGCTGTGGGTACAGGCGCTGGCCGGCAAGGGCGAGGCGCCCACCGGCTTCATCTTCTGGGTGAGCCTGTGGCTGTGGTTCACCCTGCTGTTCGCGAACTTCGCCGAGGCATTGGCCGAAGGCCGCGGCAAGGCGCAGGCCGATGCGCTGCGCGGTTCGCGCAGGGACGTGGTGGCGAAGAAACTGGCCGGCGCCGATCGCGCGGCAGCCGTCACGGTGGTTTCCTCGGCGCATCTGCGCACCGGCGACCATGTGCTGGTCGAGGCGGGCGAACAGCTGCCCGGCGACGGCGAGGTGGTGATCGGCGCGGCCAGCGTGGACGAGAGCGCGATCACCGGCGAGTCCGCGCCGGTGATCCGCGAGTCCGGCGGCGACCGCAGCGCGGTCACCGGCGGCACGCGCGTGCTGTCCGACTGGCTTGTCGTGCGCATCACCGCCAATCCGGGCGAGAGTTTCCTCGACCGCATGATCGCGATGGTGGAAGGTTCCAAGCGCCGCAAGACGCCGAACGAGATCGCGCTGACCATCCTGCTGGCCAAGTTCACCCTGATCTTCCTGCTCGCCTGCGCCACGCTGCTGCCGTATTCCATCTACAGCGTGCGGGCGGCCGGCAGTGGCAGCCCGATCACGCTCACCGTGCTGATCGCGCTGCTGGTGTGCCTGATCCCCACCACCATCGGCGCGCTGTTGTCGGCAATCGGCATCGCCGGCATGGACCGGATGATCCGCGCCAACGTGATCGCCACCTCCGGTCGCGCGGTGGAGGCGGCGGGCGACGTCGACGTGCTGCTGCTGGACAAGACCGGCACCATCACCCTGGGCAACCGCCAGGCGGTCGCGTTTCATCCGGCGCCTGGGGTGGAGGAAAGCGTGCTGGCCGAGGCCGCGCAACTGGCATCGCTGGCCGACGAGACCCCGGAAGGGCGCAGCGTGGTGGTGCTGGCAAAGGACCGCTTCGGCCTGCGCGAGCACTCGCTGGAAGCGATGCACGCGCACTTCGTGCCGTTCACCGCGCAGACCCGCATGAGCGGCGTGGACGTGGACGGCCGGCAGATCCGCAAGGGTGCACTGGACGCTGTGGAGCGCTACCTCGATGCGATCGGCGGTCACCTGCCGCCGCTGGTCAAGCGCCTGGCCGAGGACGTTGCGCGGCGTGGCGCCACCCCGCTGATCGTCGCCGAAGGTTCGACCGCGCTGGGCGTGATCGAGCTGAAGGACATCGTCAAGGGTGGCATCAAGGAGCGCTTTGCCGAGATGCGCAAGATGGGCATCAAGACCATCATGATCACCGGCGACAACCCGCTCACCGCGGCGGCGATCGCCGCCGAGGCGGGCGTGGACGACTTCCTGGCCGAGGCCACGCCGGAAGCCAAGCTGAAACTCATCCGGGACATCCAGGCCGAAAACCGCCTGGTGGCGATGTGCGGCGACGGCACCAACGACGCGCCCGCACTGGCGCAGGCCGATGTGGCGGTGGCGATGAACACCGGCACGCAGGCGGCGAAAGAAGCCGGCAACATGGTCGACCTCGACTCCAACCCGACCAAGCTGATCGAGGTGGTGGAGATCGGCAAGCAGATGCTGATCACCCGCGGGTCGCTGACCACGTTCTCGATCGCCAACGACATCGCCAAGTACTTCGCGATCATCCCGGCCGCGTTCGCCACCACCTATCCGGCACTCAACGCACTGAACGTGATGCACCTGGCCACACCGCAGAGCGCGATCCTGTCGGCGGTGATCTTCAACGCGCTGATCATCATCTTCCTGATCCCGCTGGCGCTGAAGGGCGTGAAATACCGCGCGCTCGGTGCCGCCGCGCTGCTGCGCCGCAATCTGCTGGTGTATGGCTTGGGCGGCATCGTGGTGCCGTTCCTGGGGATCAAGCTGATCGATATGCTGCTGGTGCTGGGAGGGTGGGCCTGATGCATCCTTCCACGCGCATCGGTGCGGCGATCGTGCTGGGTCTGGCCGGCCTCATCGCGGCGCACGCCGACGGCGCGCCGGCCAGCCCGGTCAGCGGCAATATCGCGGTGACCAGCGACTACATGTTCCGCGGCCTCACCCAGACCTGGGGCCGGCCGGCGATCCAGGGCGGTGCCGACTACGCCAGCCCGGACGGTTTCGCGGCCGGCTTCTGGGGTTCCAGCATCAGCGAGCGCAGCTATCCCGGCGGTTCCATGGAGCTGGACCTCTACGCCAGCTACGGCCGGTCGATCGACAGCGACTGGTCGTGGCGCGTCGGCCTCTACGGCTACGTCTACCCGGGCGCCAACCTCGACCATGCCGGCCTGCCCTCGCGTTCGCTGAACACCACCGAGGCCAATGCCGCGCTGAGCTGGAAGCAGTTCACCCTGAAGTACAACCGCGCGCTCACCGACTATTTCGGCGTGGACACCGAGCAGGGTTACACCGGCGACTCCAAAGGCACCGATTATCTGCAACTGGACGCGAGTTTCCCGTTGGGCGATGCGTGGAGCCTGGCGCTGCATGCGGGCCATACGCACTACGGCACCGCACTGGCCGTGCCACTGGCCAACGGTGCGCGCGACCCCAGCTACAGCGATTACGGCGCCACGCTGAAATACCAGCTGTCCACCCGCTGGTCGCTGAGCGGCGGCGTCACCCACGCCACCAACGCGGATTTCTACCGCCGCACCGCCAGCTTCCTGGACGCCAACGACACCCGCAACGTCGGCGGCACCCGCGGTTTCGTGATGCTGCAAGGGAATTTCTGATGCGATCGATCGCTGATCGCGAAAAGCAACGAGCGGCCATCGATGGCCGCACCTTCAAAGAACCGAGCCCGTCATGAGCAAACTCCTGCGCCAATCCCTCGTCCTGCTGCTGGTGATGACCGTGATCACCGGCGTACTTTACCCACTGGCTTCCACCGGGCTGGCCCAGCTGATCTTTCCGCACCAGGCCAACGGCAGCCTGATCGTGAAAGACGGCAAGCCGGTCGGCTCCGTGCTGATCGGCCAGGCCTTCACCGCACCGCAATACTTCTGGGGCCGGCCATCGGCGACCTCGCCGAACCCGTACAACGGCGCGTCCTCGTCGGGCTCCAACCAGGGCCCGACCAACCCGGCGCTGACCGACGCGGTGAAGCAGCGCATCGCCACGCTGCGCGCCGCCGATCCGGGCAACACGGCGCCGGTGCCGGTGGACCTGGTCACTGCTTCCGGCAGTGGCCTCGATCCGGAGATCAGTCCCGCCGCCGCGCAGTACCAGCTGGCACGGGTGGCCCGCGTGCGCGGACTGCCGGTGGCGCAGGTGCAGGCGCTGGTGGCGGCGCATACGTCGGGCCGCTGGCTGGGTATGCTGGGCGAGCCGCGGGTGAACGTGCTCAGGCTCAACCTTGCCCTGGACGCGCTGCAGACGCGCTAACGTAGCGGCCAACGATTCCGGCGACTTCCATGACCGACGATCCCCGCCAGGCCCGTGCCGATGCATTGCTGAGCACGGTGCAGGAAGAACAACACCAGCGGCTCAAGGTATTCCTCGGCGCCGCGCCCGGCGTGGGCAAGACTTTCGCCATGCTGTCGGCTGCGCGCGAGCTGAAGCGACAGGGTGTGGACGTGGTGGTCGGCCTGGTCGAAACCCACGGCCGTGCCGAGACCGCCGCGCTGCTGGAAGGCATGGAAGTGTTGCCGCGGCGAGCGGTGCGCTATCGCAATCAGGATTTCACCGAGTTCGATCTGGATGCCGCGCTGGCGCGCAAGCCGGCGCTGTTGCTGGTGGACGAACTGGCGCACACCAATCTGCCGGGCGGGCGCCACACCCGACGCTGGCAGGATGTCGCCGAATTGCTCGACGCCGGCATCGAGGTCTATACCGCGGTCAATGTGCAGCACCTGGAGAGTCTCAACGACCAGGTGCGTCGGATCACCGGCATCATCGTGCGCGAGACGGTGCCGGATGTCTTCCTCGACCGCGCGCGCGACATCATGCTGGTCGACCTGCCGCCACGCGAGCTGATCGCGCGGCTCAAGCAGGGCAAGGTCTACGTACCGGAAACCGCCGCCGCGGCGCTGGACGCGTTCTTCTCGCCCACCAACCTGGCCGCGCTGCGCGAGTTGGCGGTGGAGACCATTGCCAATCACGTCGAAAGCGATCTGCGCGAGCACATGCTGGCGCGCGGCGGCGCCATGCCGGTACGTCGCCGCGTGCTGGTGGCGATCGACGGCCACGCGCAAAGCGAATACCTGGTGCGCGTGGCGCGGCGCATCGCCGAGCGACGCGGTGCGCCGTGGAGCGTGGTGTACGTGGACACCGGCGGCACGGTCGATCCGGTTCGGCGTGAACGCATCGAATCCGCCATGCGCATGGCGCGGCGGCTGGGTGGCGACGCGGTGATCCTGCGCGGCCATGCGATCGCCGACGAGCTGCTGGCGCACGCCGACCGCGAAGGTGCGGGCCAGATCATCATCGGCCGCACGCGCGAACGGCCGCTCGCGCGCATGCTCGGCTTCTCGCTGACCCAGCAGCTGCTGCGTCGCGGTGCACATCTGGAGCTGGCGATCATCGCCACGCCGGCCGAGCGGGCGCGTTCACGGCGGCGGATGCAGCTGTCCGGCGGGCGCGGCACGCGCCGCGAGTACGCATACGCCACGCTGGTCACGCTGGCGGCCTTCGGGCTCGCGTTCGTGGCGGACCGCTACTTTTCGGTGGCGAACCTCGGGCTGATCTTTCTCACCGCCGTGCTCGCCGTCGCGGTGCGCACGCGCATGACCGTGGCCGTCTATACGGCCGTGCTGTGCTTCCTTGGCTACAATTTCTTCTTTACCACGCCGCGCTACACGCTGGCGATCGCCAACGCGGACGACGTGCTGGCGGTGAGCCTGTTCCTGATAGTGGCCTTGATCAGCAGCCGGCTCGCTACGCGGCTGGCCAGCCAGGTGGAATCGCTGCGCGCGGCGCAGGTGCGGGCGCGTGCGCTGCTGGGCCTGGGTCAGCGGCTGGCCACCAGCGCCGATGCCGGGGGCGTGCGCGACGTCGGCGCGCAGGCGCTGGCGCGGGCGCTGGATGCACAGGTCGCGATCCTCGCCCGCGACGCCGGCCAGGTGCTGCAGCCCGCGGCTTCATCGCCGCGCGGACTCACCCTCAGTCCGCAGGATCTGGCCGCCGCCGACTGGAGCGAGCAGCACGCCGAGCCCGCCGGTCGCTACACCGACACGATCAACGCGGCCAGCTGCTGGACCCTGCCGCTGGGCAGCGAAGACAACCGGCTCGGTGTCGCCGCGCTGCGCTTCGACGCAGCCGCCGGCGAGCCCGATGCGGACCGCCGTAGCCTCGCGCTGGCGATGGTGCAGGACATCGGCCGCGCGCTGGAGCGCGCGCGGTTGGCCGACGAGCTGGAAAGCGCGCGTGTGCAGGGCGAGACAGAGCGGTTGCGCAGCGCGCTGCTGTCCTCTGTCTCGCACGACCTGCGCTCGCCGCTGGCCTCGATGATCGGCGCTGCCGGCACCCTGGTCAGCTACGAGGCGCAGCTGCCGCGCGAGGAGCGCCGCCAGCTGCTGGAAGCGATCCTCGGCGAGGGACAGCGGCTGGACCGCTACATCCAGAATCTGCTCGACATGACCCGGCTTGGCCACGGCACGCTGAAACTCGATCGTGATTGGACCGATGCCGCCGAGATCGTGGCCGCCGCCGTCACGCGCCTGCGCAAGCTATTCCCCGACCTGCGCGTGGACACCGTGCTGCCGCCCGATACCGTGCTGCTGTTCGTGCATCCGGCGCTGATCGAGCAGGCGCTGTTCAACATCCTGGAGAACGCCGCGCGCTTCTCGCCGCTGGGCGAGGCGGTGCGGGTCACCGTGCGCACGATGGGCGAGCGTCTGCGGATCGACGTCAGCGATCGCGGGCCCGGCATTCCCGAGGATGAACGCGCACGCATCTTCGACATGTTCTATTCCGTCTCGCGCGGCGACCGTGCTCCGCAGGGCACCGGCCTGGGCCTGGCCATCTGCCGCGGCATGATCGGCGCGCACGGCGGCAGTGTGGAGGCCTTGCCTGGCGACGGTCGAGGCACCACCATCCGCATCAACCTTCCGCTGCCGCCGCCGCCCGATACCAACCCATGAACGCTTCCGCCCCGCGCGTGCTGGTGATCGACGACGAGGCGCAGATCCGCCGTTTCCTCGACATCGGCCTGCGCGCCGAGGGCTACCAGGTGCTGCTGGCGGCCACTGCCGCCGAAGGCCTGGCGCAGGCGGCCACGCAGTCGCCCGATCTGGTCATCCTCGATCTCGGCCTGCCCGATCGCGAGGGCCACGAGGTGCTGGCCGAGCTGCGCCAGTGGAGCCAGGTGCCGGTGCTGATGCTGTCGGTGCGCGACGCCGAGAGCGAGAAGGTGCGCGCGCTCGACCAGGGCGCCAACGACTACGTCACCAAACCGTTCGGCATCCAGGAGCTGATGGCGCGGCTGCGTGCGTTGCTGCGCAACCGCGCTTCCGACGAACCGGAAACGCCGCCGCACTATGACGACGGCCATCTTCACATCGACCTAGCCCGGCGCGAGGTGGCGCTGGACGGCGTACCGCTTGCGCTGACCCGCAAGGAATACGCCGTGCTGGCGATGCTGCTGCGCCATGCTGGCCGCGTCGTCACCCAGCAGCAACTGCTGCGCGAAGTGTGGGGCGCCACCCATGTGCAGGACACCCACTACCTGCGCATCGTGCTGGGCAAGCTGCGGCAGAAGCTGGGCGACGATCCGGCCACACCGCGCTGGCTGAAAACCGAACCGGGCGTGGGCTACCGCTTTCTCGTCGCATCCGACTGAATGGATCGCCGCCGTGTCTCGGCGCCGCATCAGCCTTATGTCCGCGCGGGCCGTTCCAGGTTCGGCAAAAACACCGTGATCAAACCCATCAGCGGCAGGTACGCGCACAGCCGGTAGACGTAGGCGATGCCATGCAGGTCGGCCAGATGTCCGAGTACGGCCGCGCCGATGCCGCCCATGCCGAACGCAAAACCGAAGAACAACCCCGAGACCGTGCCGACGCGGCCGGGGATCAGTTCCTGCGCATAAACCAGGATCGCCGAGAAGGCGGACGCCAGGATCAATCCGATGATCACGGTGAGCACGCCGGTCCACATCAGGCCGACGTGCGGCAATAGCAGGGTGAACGGCGCCACGCCGAGGATCGATGCCCAGATCACCCACTTGCGTCCGATGCGGTCGCCGACCGGGCCGCCGATCAGCGATCCGGCCGCCACGGCGAACAGGAAGGCGAACAGGTGCACTTGCGCACTCTGTACCGACACGCCGAACTTGTGGATCAGGTAAAAGGTGTAATAGCTGCTGAGGCTGGCCAGATAGAAATACTTCGAGAAGATCAGCAGGCCGAGCACGACCAGCGCACCGATCACCTTGTTGCGCGACAACGTGGCGAGGGCCGGATGCCGTGTGGCGGTCCTGCTGCGGCTGACGTGGTGATGGCCGTACCAGCGGCTCACCTGCAGCAGCACCACGATAGCCAGCAACGCGGCCAGCGAGAACCACGCCGTGCTGCCGCGCCCGTACGGCACGATGATCCACGCCGCCAGCAGCGGCCCCAGCGACGCGCCGGTATTGCCTCCCACCTGGAACAGCGACTGCGCCAGACCATGCTGCCCGCCCGAAGCCATGCGCGCGACCCGCGAGGATTCCGGATGAAAGATCGCCGAACCGGTGCCGACCAGCGCGGCGGCTGTCAGCAGCAGCGCGAAATTCGGTGCGGCCGCCAGCAGCAGCAGGCCGCACAGGGTGAAACCCATGCCCACCGGCAGCGAATACGGCATCGGCCGGCGGTCGGTCACCATGCCCACCAGCGGCTGCAGCAGCGACGCAGTGAGCTGGTAGGTCAGGGTGATCAGGCCGACCTGGGCAAAGCTCAGGTGGAAGCCGTTCTTCAGGATCGGATAGATCGCCAGGATCAGCGACTGGATCATGTCGTTGAGCATGTGCGCGAAACTGATGCTGCCCAGTATGGCGAATTGCGTGCGCTCGCCGGCCGGCGTTTCGGCCGGCGACGGGATGGCGACAGGTGTCGGCAGGGCACTCTCGACGCGGGTCTGCATGGTTGCTGGTTTGCCTGGCAAGTGGGGCGGGGTGACGAAGATAGACAATCGGCGGCAAGCCCGCATGTGCCGATCGTGGTCTCACGGCGCAATGCCGCAGGAGCCCACCCTGTGGGCGAAAGCTCTCTGCCGACGTCCGAACACGAACAAGAGCTTTCGCCCACAGGGTGGGCTCCTACAGCGCACCTGGCAATTTACGTCGAACCCGCGGCGTCATCCTGCGGTCAGACAAAAGGCGCAGGTTGCCCATGGCGCGACCCGCCACGGCGCTCCGGCCCCGTCCCTTCAAACGGCGCGGTACCATGGCCGGATGCCATAGCCCACCCTTACCGGACCGTGTGTACCGATGAACACCCGCATTATCCGCGAGACCCCGCCGACCGGCCCCGCCAAACCGGCCGCCAACGATGCCCCGGCGCCGGCGGCAGCGGTGGATCTCAACGACAGCCGGTTGTATATCAACCGCGAGCTGTCGCAGCTGCAGTTCAACATCCGCGTGCTGGACCAGGCGATGGACGAGCGCACGCCGCTGCTGGAGCGGCTGAAGTTCCTGCTGATCTTCTCGCGCAACATGGACGAGTTCTTCGAGATCCGCGTGGCCGGCCTGAAGGGACAGGTCGCGCTGGATCATGAGTTGATCGGTCCGGACGGCATCGCGCCACGCCGCGTACTGGCCGAGATCAGCGAGATCGCGCATCGGCAGGTCGAACGCCAGTACGCGATTCTCAATGAGCACATGCTGCCGCAGCTGGCCGGGCACGGCATCCGCAGCATCCTGCGCACGGAATGGACGCACAAACAGAAGTTGTGGGTGCGCCGCTATTTCCGCGAGGAGGTGGCGCCGCTGGTGACCCCGATCGGGCTCGATCCGACCCACCCGTTTCCGCTGCTGGTCAACAAGAGCCTCAACTTCATCGTGCAGTTGGAGGGCATCGACGCCTTCGGGCGCGACTCCGGGCTGGCGATCGTGCCAGCCCCGCGCGTGCTGCCGCGACTGATCCGCCTGCCCGGGGAAGTCTGCGAAGGCGGCGACAATTACGTGCTGCTGTCCTCGGTCCTGCATGCCCACGCGGAAGAGCTTTTCCCCGGCATGCAGGTGCTCGGCTGCTACCAGTTCCGGTTGACCCGCAATGCCGATCTTTCGCTGGATCCGGAGGACGTCGAGGACTTGGCGCTGGCGCTGCGTGGCGAGCTGTATTCGCGCCGTTTCGGCGACGCGGTGCGGCTGGAGGTGGCCGACAACTGCCCGAAGGAGCTGGCCGGTTACCTGCTCAGGCAGTTCGGCCTGGACGAGTCCGAGCTGTACGAGGTGAACGGACCGGTCAATCTGGCACGCCTTTTCACCATCGCCAGCAACGTCAGTTATCCGCAGCTGCAATACCCGCCATTCACGCCGGTGCTGCCCAAGGCGCTCAAGTTCGCCGAGGATCTGTTCCAGGTGCTCGGCAAGCAGGATGTGCTGCTGTTGCACCCGTACGAATCGTTTTCGCCGGTGGTCGACCTGCTGCGCCAGGCGTCCAAGGATCCGCAGGTGCTGGCGATCAAGCAGACGCTGTACCGCACCGGTGCGAAATCCGAGATGGTCGATCTGCTGGTCGACGCCGCGCGCGCCGGCAAGGAAGTGACCGCCGTCGTCGAACTGCGTGCGCGTTTCGACGAAGAGGACAATCTGCTGCTCGCATCGCGCCTGCAGCAGGCCGGCGCGATGGTGATCTACGGCGTGGTCGGCATCAAGACGCATGCCAAGCTGATGCTGATCCAGCGCCGCGAAGGCAGCAAACTGGTGCGCTACGCACACCTGGGCACCGGCAACTACCACACCGGCAATGCACGGCTGTACACCGATTACAGCCTGCTCACCTCCGACACTGCATTGTGCGAGGACGTGCACAAGCTGTTCAGCCAGCTTACCGGCATGGGCAAGGTGCAGCACATGAGGAAGCTGCTGCATGCGCCGTTCACGCTGAAGAAAACCCTGCTCGAACTCATCGCGCAGGAGGCCGCCCACGCCGCGGCCGGCAAGCCGGCACAGATCATCATCAAGGTCAACGCGCTGAACGAGCCGAAAATCATGCGCGAGCTGTACAAGGCCAGTGTCGCCGGGGTGTCGATCGACCTGATCGTGCGCGGCGTGTGCTGCCTGCGCCCCGGCGTGGCCGGGGTGTCGCAGAACATCCGGGTGCGTTCGATCATCGACCGCTTCCTGGAGCACAGCCGCATCTACTGGTTCGCCAATGACGGCGAGCCGAAGCTGTATCTGTCCAGTGCCGACATGATGGAACGCAACCTGGATCGGCGCGTCGAAACCGCGTTCCCGATCGAGAACAGGAAATTGCAGCAGCGCGTACGCGACGTGCTGGGGCTTTACCTCGCCGACAACACCAGCGCATCGTTGCTGCAACCGGATGGCCGGTACTTGCGCCCATCGGTGGTCCGTGGCGAAGCTGCCCGCAACGTGCAGACCGAACTGCTGGAGACGCTGTGCGGCGGTAGCGACGGCGTCGATCAGGGCCGCTGAAAGGGGCGATGCAACGGTCGTCGCGGCGCCTGCTCGACGAGCGCAACTGGCGCTGTCGTATGGCCAAAGAGAAACCGCGCCGTAGTGCGGTTTCCGGGGTATTGCGTGACACTGGTGAAACATTCCGTGGTGGGCGGAAGTCCCTATAACATCCGCTTGGAAGCCATGTACTGCTTAGGTTTCGGCAGATGACGATTTTCAGTTACCGCCAAAGTTACCGCCAACATGGCGCGACGCCTTCGAAGATCTTGTCGGGTTCTCGGCACTAGGTTAGTTGCCGTCTGCCGCCCGCGTGCATCATTTCCTCTTGGGGTTCAGTTCTGCGGCGTCGAACGTTAGACCGGGAACTGATGCGGGTGCGTGAGTCAGTGAGAGGCTATCAACTACGCAGATGAGGCCGGGGCGCATTTCGGGATCAGCAGGACCTTTGCCAATGTTTGAAGGCGAAATACCAAAATTGACGCCGAATACCCACTGGCCCTCGTGAATACCTTGGTGCTTGAAGAGGGCGGTCATGATCTCTTTGGGGTTGAAGTTATAGGCAGCTGGATCAGCCATTGAGAAGTCTCGTCGACAAGGTTAAGGGGGCGGTGGCACTAGAGATCGGTTGAATTGGCTTGTCTAAGAATCTGACACTTGCGTTGTTGGTGCTGTGCTGCAAGTTCTGCAGCACCACGGCCGAATAAAATCCATCGTGGCTTAACATCATGGCTGCCTGCGCCATCAGTGCAGGGCGAATCCCTTCGAGGAGTCTGTCCGCCACTGACTTGGCACCAGTAAAGGTGGCCAAAGCGTTGGTCAGAAATTGGTTGATGCTCACACCGTCGGTCGCAGCCATCTCCGCGACGCGCTTGTGAAGGCCACGAGGGATACGAAGAGCGAGCTTTCCGCTGTAGCCGTAGAGCGCAATTGGTTCGGGGACCGACTGTTTTAGCGCAAGCTGCGCCTCGATCCACGAGAGAGCAGCGGCTTCGAGGTTTGCTAGGGCCTCGTTTGGTGAGTCACCGTCGGCGATGCACCCGGAAAATTCTTGGATCGTCGCAGTGTAGCCGCCAGACTCATCGGGGGTTAATCGACGAGCGTAGGGGCGAGACAGCAGGCTTTTCGCCCGTTCCATCAATGGATCTGCTTGTGCAGCTAGAACTTTTCGACGGGTCATTTGTTGTTGTCCACCAAGAACAGCTCCCATTCGTCTACATCGCTGAGGAGGGCTTCCACAATACTTAGCACGGTTCCGCGTTTCATATCGCCAGGGTGTTTCGGGATCGACAGAGGCGGCGACAACTCTGGTGCATCTTCCCTCACGTACGTCGGCTCCTTGCCGCGCTTGCTCCTTGTACGGCCAAGCTTTTCAGCTAGCGAGACGAGGACCTTGTACCGAATTCCGTTGGGCGACTCTTGGATTTGTTCCAAGTCTGCCCTGATCTTTTTCAGCTTACGAGGAGTCATGATACCACCGGTGATATCGTCGGATGCAATGGAGTCCTGCCGGCTGCAATCGAGCCCGAACGGTATCATGGGCCCGGGAGACGGGTGCAATTTGGTCACGGATGCGTTAGTACGCTGTTTTTCGTGCCATGAAACTGGCTCCGGAGCCATCCGCACGCTTTGATAGGGTGTGGATGCCATCGCCGTCAGGGTGCGCCGATCTGACGCGCGCGCCGACCTAACGCCAGAAGCGACGCCATTTCGCTCTCGGGACGGAGTGCTTGTGGCTGAATGGCGGTTTGTGCGGTCGAGGATATCCGTTGGCGGCGGATACAGTCGCAGGGTCTGATTCTTACCGACGCTCGAATCAGGCGCGGCCGCTTTGGGACGTCAAGTCTCGATGATGTGCGCTCAGCGCGTGCGGGTCATGGAATTATCCTGCGCAAGCCGAAATCCATAGGCTAAACCGCTTTTATTCGTACCGCTGCAGGCGCCCGATCAGGCGCAGCAAGTATCCGTTTTCCCGCTCGGCCAGCTCGGCATCACGCTCGGCGTAGCGCTCGAACGTACGCCAGTGCATCCGCTTGGGCTTCCACGGCTCGCCGAACAGGTCGCTGATGTTGTCGCCCAGCTTGCGGCGGATCGCCCACCGTTGGTCGATGATGCGATCACTGCCGCTCACGCGCTGGCTGGCGTATGTGGGCAGGGGACGGATGGCGGTACGGCTGCAGAATTGTTCGATGCTGCCGAACTTGTACAGCTTCAACACGCGCCGCTGGGTGTAGGGGCAGTGCATGTACCAACGCCGGCCACCGTACTGCAGGGGCAGGATGACAGGCAGATGTTGCAGGTCACCTGCTGCGGCTCGCGGTCAGGTGTCCAGGTGTAGGAAAGCCGCAATTCGCCGCTGTCAGCGGTCAGGCTGGCGCTGTAGCCGATGCTTGCCACCCGTTCACCGTCGCGGCTCCATTGCCAGCTGCCGGACGTGGTGGCGCCAGCGCGCAGGGCGCCGGCCTTGAACAGGCTGCCCACGTTCAACGACAGCGCGGATTCGATATGCGGGCGCCAGCCGCCGGAACCGCTCATGCCTGCGCTGCCTTCCGCTTGCCGGGGCGTTTGCCGGATGCCGACTGCAGCCCCGTGAGCTTGTTGTACAGCTCGAACAGGTAGGAGACGCGGGTAGCGTCATCCTTGCCGCTTCGATAGACGTAGGCGGCGTCTACGGCCTTGTCCAGCGCCCGGTGGGCGTCCTGCAGGTCGGTCGGCATGCTGTCGGGGTCGTACAGGTCGGCGAGCGTGGCGCTGGGGTGGGCAGCGCGGGCGGTCAGCACTGTTTGGGCAGCCTGCGCCACTGCAACGCGCTTTTCCTCGGGTACGTCTTGCGGCCACGGGAAATTGTTGTAGACGATGTGCACTGAATAGCGATAGCGACTTTCCAACCTTCCCGCGACCGTGCGCATCCATGCGTTATGCATCGTGCTCGACAGAATGCCGAAGTGGTATGCCGTGGCATGCGGCACGATGAAAAGCAAATCACTGGCAAGCGTGTGAGGCTTGAAATAGCCAACTGGAATGAAGTTTCGCCGTTCTGAGGATACCTTTGGAATGACTAGGTACTCTTGATCCGGCATGAATTCGACATGGAACCGGCGTGGAGTCTCGGCCAGTTTGCGGGTGGGCGCGCTCTTACTCGCCGCGCGCACATGCCGCACGGCTGCCACACGCTCCATTGCAAGCGGCAGCGCCTTCAAGGCGGCCGGCTCGGCATCGCCTACCCACAAGCACCAGCGTTCGTAACCGTTCAAAAACTCATCGGCGCCCAGCCAGCGCCGGAAATACGGCTGCGCGCCCGGTTCACGCTGCAGGAACTCCGCCATTTCCTCAGGTGTGAAAAGGTAGTGCCCACCGTCAATCGGCTTGTTGCCGATACCCATGCCCGGCACGTCGCAAAGCGTTTTCCCGCGTCGCTGCAGCACCACGTCCGGCGCGTCGGTCAGATACGGATTGATGTTCTTTGCCGGCACCGCGGTCGGCTCGCCCTTGATGCCGTCGCTGTAGACGTACAGCGTGCGCTTGGCTGGCTGTTGCAGACCAAAGCCAACAATGACGCAGTGAACCGCCGCGACGCCCTTGCCTTCGTTGCTCCATTGAAAGGTGCGATGCGCAAAGCGGATCGTGATGCCGTGCCCCAGCAGCCACGGCCACAGCACACCGGCCTGTTCGCCTTGGGTGATGCTGTTGGTGGACACAAAGGCAACTTTTACCGCAGGGCTTTGCGCGATGTAGGCGGCAGCCTTCACGTACCACGCGGCCACGTAGTCCAGCAGGCCGCCGCTATTGAGCGGGGCGAAGATCGGTGCCACGTCGGCGCGTTGCCCGTCGCTCATGTACTTGGCGCCCACGAACGGTGGATTGCCCAGCACATAACTGCATTCTGCTGGCGCCAGCACGGTACGCCAGTCGGTCTGCAGGGCATTGGCGCAAACGATGGTCGGCGCGGTCACCAGCGGCACGGTGGGGCGCGTGGTGCCGAAGCGCTCGGCCGCTTCCAGGTTCATCTGGTGATCGGTGATCCACAGTGCGACGCGGGCAATGTGCGCCGCCGCGTCGTCGATCTCGATACCGTAGAACTGGTGGACATTCACCCGGCACAAGGTGGACACGTCCAGCACGCCGCGCTGTTCGCCCCACAGCTCGGCAATCACCTCCATTTCCAGCCGGCGCAGATCGCGGAAGGCAATCACAAGGAAATTGCCGCAGCCGCAGGCCGGGTCGAAAAAGGTCAAGGTGGGCAGCTTGTCGTACAGGGCGCGCAGCGTGGCCTTGGTACGCTTGGCGGCGTGCAGCTCCGCGCGCAGGTCATCCATGCACAGCGGATTGATGACGCGCAGAATGTTCCGCTCGCTGGTGTAGTGCGCGCCCAACTCGCGCCGGGTGGCCTGCCGCTTGTCGGTGGGGTGCTGTTGCTCCAGCACGCCTTGGAACATGGCGCCGAAGATCGCCGGGGAGATGCCGCTCCAGTCCAGCTCGGAACTTTCCAGCAGCAGCTGGCGCAGATCGTGGTTGAACGCGGGGATGCGCGACTGTTCCGCGAACAGGCTGCCGTTGATGTACTCGAACGCGGCCAGGTCTTCGTCCAGGCTGTACTGGCGTACATCGCGCGAGGTATCGAGTACCTGAAACAGCTCCGCCAGCATGCTGCCCAGATCTTTGCCATCCTCACGGCTGCGCTGCACCAGCCGGGTGAACTGGCTGTTTTCGCCAAAGATGCCGGTGTCATCGGCAAAGAAGCAAAACAGCAGCCGCGTCATGAACACTTCCAGATCGTGCCCGATGAATCGCACGTCCAGCAGCGCTTGGTGCAGCTTGGAAACCTGATACGCCGCCTTGCGGTCGATCTTGGATTCCTCGGCTATCTCGCCCGCCGCATCCTCCACCAGAAACGCGAACCAGTCGGCGCGCTTGGGCAGTTCCTTCAAGCTGCATTCGTGGGTGGCGTCGGTGCGCAGGTCGGTCAGGCGGAAGCGGGCGAAGTCCGAAGTGATGATGTAGCGCGGTCGCTCGGCATCGCTCAGCGCCATGAAGTATTCGCTGGCCTGCGCGAACGCGGCATCCAAGTCCCTGCCCCGGCTCTTGTGTTCCACGATCAGCTTGCCGGGGATGAAGCTGTCGATGAAACCGCGCCCGCCGTCCAGCTTGGACACGGCCTTTTCGTAGATCGTCGCGGATTCGGGGCGGATGCCGAAGCACTCATAGAAGCGCGCCCAGAACAGCTTGGCGTCGGCGTTCTCCCGCACCGTGTGCTGCCATTCTTTGGCGAAGGCGGAAAGGCGGCGGCGGATCTCGTTCCGTGTCGTTGCGACCATGCGTGCGGGTGCCTGTCGTGGATGGCTCGATTATGCGTGCTGGGGCGTGCGTGGCAAACAGCGGGCGATCAAGAGCGGTGCAGCAACAAGCATGGTGCTTGGTAGATATATAAAAAGGTGTACGGATTCCGTAGCAGGGACATGGAGCAAAACGGCCATTTTAGGTACGGATTCCGTAGCTAACCGGCTGGCGCTTTCGGTGCTTAGGTACGGATTCCGTAGCGAGCGTGACGGAATCCGTACTGGCCTTCCTGTTTTTCTTGGGCCGCTTGAACCGCGCAGCCACCGGCACGCGCCAGTTCCCCGGCGCAACGGATGTTGCCGCGCAATCCAGCTTGCCGCCGCATTCGTCGATCGCATGCCAAGTCAGGGCGTAGAGGCTGGCCGCGTGCAAGCCGCCTTGTCGGGTCTGCACAATCATCCCGCAATGGCGCAGCTCTAGCAGCGCGTAGAAGACCGTTTCCGGGCTACTCCATCCCTTGGGCTTCAGGATCGACATGGACGCGCACAGATCGCCGTTGTTGCAGCCTCGATACTGTCGGGCCAGGTCGCATAGCAGCTTGATGGCAGGGCCGCCACACGCTCGCCAATTTGCGCTGTCCTGCACAGCGTGTGGTATCGCCGAAAAGCTGCCGAGTTCGGCGCGCCCCTTGTTCCGCAGTCTGCCTCTGCGGGATTTTATCGCCGCCACTTCAAGCTGGCTCCAAATGGCGTTGCGCTAAGCAGTCGCGCAGAGTGTTCATGCCGCACCTGCCTCGCCGGGATCGCCGACCATGACATGCTGAAATGCGGCGAGGTCGGCGCGGTGGTAGCGCACCATGCGGGCGCCGATCTTGCGGTAACGCGGGCCTTTGCGCAGGGCGCGCCAGTTGCGCAGGGTGCGGACGGCAGTGGACAGGATCGCGGCGGCTTCGTGTTCGTCCACAAGCTCGCCGGGGGAAGGCAGGGTAACGGTTGGCATTGCAGCATCCTCAGTGGTGCCCGCGTGTGTTGCGGGGTTGCTGGGGATGTTGGCGCCGCAACGTGATGCTTAAAACACGCCAGCTAGCACGTAGGGTTGTCAGCTAGCAGGCAACCTACTTCCGTATTTCAACCGCCCACACCTTGCACCAGCGTGCGACCGTTTTCGTGTCGACAATGATGGGGTATTGATCCAATACGAACCGATGGAAAGCCGCGCCGGATTTGTGCAAAGTCTTGCCCGCTTGCCAATCGAGCCAAAGCTTGAACACGTCACTCTTCACGGCCTGTTTTGGATCGTTCGCGAGCTTTGCTGTTGCACCGTGGGTCTTTGCGTCAAGTACACGAAAGAGCATTTCGGCCAGCGCTGCTGAAAGCGTAGCAAAATATTCCTCGTCTCGTTCAGATATTTTATTGAGAGCCCACCTGTAGGCAAAAAGTCTAGCGAGCTGTGTCTTATCTTGGCGCATCGCCAATTCAAAAACGAGCTTCTCCTTATGCCTCAGACGTTCATGAAATGCCTTCTGAAAGGCTGGATTCTCAGAAGCGCCCCGCTGACGTTGCCTCATCACTTTTCGACTTTCTGCGACTCTTAATTCATCTAGAGTCAGTTTGAAGGAGTCGTATTTACCCACGCGCACACCTCAGCGCCTTCCGATGGGTGTCGCGCCAGCCGGGGAAGGTGCCCGGCGTTCGCCCCGTCGGGGGCTAGGCACGATGTAAAAGAGTCAGCCCGCCTTGCGCTTGATCGGCACTACCTTGCCGGGTGCCACGCGCAAGCCGTCCAGATACTCGGCCCACGTATCCATCATCTTCCGGCGCTGTGGCAGGAATGACGTGCGGTTGTAGGCGCGTCCATTTGCATCCTTCACCGCATGCGCTAGCTGGTGTTCGATGATGTCCACGCGAAAGCCCAGCACTTCATCGAGAATGGTGCGAGCGATGGCGCGGAAGCCGTGGGCGGTCATGGTGTCTTTGTCATAGCCCATGCGGCGCAAGGCAGCATTCACGGCCATATTGCTCAGTGGGCGTTTGTCGGTGCGGGCGCCGGGGAACACATAGCGGCCAGCGCCGGTCAGCGGGTACAGGTCGCGCAGGATCGCCACAGCTTGCGGTGCCAGCGGTACAAGGTGGGGCAGGCGCAGTTTCATCCGTTCGGCGGGGATATTCCACTCGCCGGCATCAAGGTCGATTTCCGCCCATTCTGCCTCGCGCAGTTCGCCCGGTCGGGTGAACACCAGCGGCGACAGTTTCAGGATCGCGGCCAGCGTGTAGGAGCCGGTGAAGCCATCCATCGCGCGCAGCAGCTCGCCAACCTTTTCCGGTTCGGTGATGCTGGCGTAGTGCTGGGGCTTCCACGGGGTCAGTGCGCCGCGCAGGTCGCGTGTCACGTCGCCTTTGGCGCGGCCGGTGGCGACGGCGTAGCGGAATACCTGCCCGCAGTTCTGGTGCACGCGGTGAGCGGTTTCCACGGCGTTGCGTGACTCGACCCGACGCAGCACGGCCAGCACGTCCGGTGCCTCAAGCGTGCCGATGTTCCTGCTGCCGATCCACGGGAACACATCACGTTCAAGTCGGCGGATTACCTTGTCGGCGTGGCTGGGTGCCCACTTAGGCGCATGCCTTGCGAACCACTCGCGCGCCACGGCCTCGAACGTATCGACATCGGCGGCACGGGTTGCCTTGCGCTGGTCGCCGGGGTCAATGCCGTCTGCGAGCTGCTTGCGGGCTTCCTCGCGGCGGTCGCGTGCCTTGCGCAGGCTCACATCGGGGAAGGTGCCCAGCGACAGCGTGTTGCGCTTGCGGGTGTCGGGACGCCGGTAGTCAAAACGCCACCATCGGGCGCCGTCCGGCTTCACCAGCAGGTACATGCCGCGTTCGTCGGCGAGCTTGTACGGCTTCGCTTGCGGCTTGGCGTTCGACACGGCGGAAGGGGTCAGCATGACGGTAACCGTTGCGGCCTGTTTCAGGCTCCCGCCAAAGTTACCGCCAAACTTGGGTGACAACAAGGGAGACCGGGGGAGTCTTCCGGTACGTCAGACAAAGAAAAACCCCGCCGTAGCGGGGTTTCCTGGGTATTGCGTGACACTGATGAAACATTCCGTGGTGGAGCGGAAGGGGATCGAACCCTCGACCTCTGCATTGCGAACGCAGCGCTCTCCCGGCTGAGCTACCGCCCCACGTGAGCGGCGAATGTTAGCAGCGTGCGTGGTGTTCGC
>Ga0307375_10000692_pt1 | contig 40388 bp, 60 predicted proteins | sample TR1MG_FD_202531 | JGI IMG/M metagenome (GOLD analysis project Ga0307375, IMG submission 202531) | Soil microbial communities from Risofladan, Vaasa, Finland - TR-1 | ecosystem: Environmental > Terrestrial > Soil > Coastal area > Acid sulfate soil | place: Finland: Risofladan, Vaasa | collected...
GTACTGAAGAAAACAGCTAAAATAAAAAACACTCCCCCTACTATGCTATCAATGCAGCTTATGTCTCTTATGAATTTTGTTATGGCAGGCAACGCATAATGGTTGAAGGTTAGAGTCTTCATATTTATCGCCATGTTTTTTAAGATCTACAATGTGATGTATTAATGTAGCCGGGTTAGCACATTTAGAACAAATTGGATGTTGCCTTAAATAATACAACCTAAATTTTGTCCATCTTGTATCATAGCCGCGAACATGTCTCGACCCTCGCGCCTGATCATACAGCTTATTATTATTTCTGTATTTTTCTTTTCTAATGTTTGAATGAAGTTCACAATAACCACGTTTTACCAATGCTTTGCATCCATATTCTTTGCATGGTCTCAATGGTCGTTTCATTAGTAACCCTGATCTGCTTCTCCAAACCAAGTTCCATTACTGCGTATAAAAGTTAATATGTCCGATACTGTAGCTCCTGTGCTTATTGTCGGAGCTGCCCCGCCTTTCCACTTTATGCTTCCTGCTGTAGCTCCGATGTCCAGTGTCCAACTACCGGTAGTGTCCTGCGTTACTCTTAATTTGTATTTGTGGCCATTCGTTCCATTACTAATGATACATGAAGCATTGGTTGTTAATGAGAGATACCTTGTCTCTACAGTAGCAAAGCTAACCTCAAAAGTAGATGCGCATGTAATAGATGATTCATGTTGTACATCGTTTAAGATGCTATCAATATGTAGACTCAACTGATCCGGGTAAAATTGATTAGCTGTATTATTCACACCTAAGATGAATCTATTGTTAGGAATTAACGCTGTTGATGCAGTTGAAAATGTAACATATGTGGCTGATACAGTAGCATTATTAACTGTTGATAATGGTACATATGCAATCCCATTTATCGGAATCGTAATAGCTCCAGCCTCTAATATGTTTGCAAACATTTTGCCATCTGATCCAATTGATGCAATATGCACATCAAGTGCCCAGGACAACGTGCCAGCAGTAGAATCCCATGCCAATGAACCACCGCAACATGTAATGGCTTTACTTGATGTTATAGCAGCGTCTAAAGACGCAAGAGGTGGGTTCATGTCTGTATCTTTAAAAAGTGTGGCTGTCGTATATGGTGTATGATAATTACTACTCATCGTTATCTCCCTAATCTGTTATAATGTTGTTCGATGAATCTCTTAATAGTATCATTATATCAGACTCAATATCATAATTTGATATTGCTTTTGCTGTTAATATCGGGCTTATATCTAATGCTGTGCCAAGTCTTGTGTAAGTAAACGTGTATGAATTGCTTGTAGTTCCTGTATTTGCTCCAATTAAAGAAGTGCTGCTTCCTTCGGTTGATGACACCGATCCAGTCCCTTGAGCTATTTCTAATTCCATTCTCCAGCCTGAGCCCTGATCTCTGTTGATATCAAGTCCATATTGATCTATAACTTTGATTGTTATTGCCGCTGTAGTTTGTATGGCGGAAAGATCATTGTTATCCCATGTTGTGTTTAAAAAAATTCCTTTTCCTACTATCCATTCCACATTTGCATCTTTATTTAATATTTGAGTTTTTCCATAAGGTATCAATATGCGTCCAATTTCGACATGATCTGTAGTAACACTCGAAATTGTTGCTGCTGTTGCTGTATTACGAAAAGTAGTCCCAGTTATGAGATCAATTACTGCATCAGCGCCAACCTGAAATAAATCATATCGGAGATTGCTTACGCAGGATGGGGCCACAGCGATAGTAGAGATCGCTGCCACATCATTCATTCTGCCACCCATGCCCATACGATAATTACATGTTGCACTCATTTTTATCGCGTCAATTGTTATCGTTGAACCTCCAATTCTTACAACTCCAGTATGTATTAATGCCATCATTTGCGGCTCGTTCGGTATTGATCCTATTTTGCAGCCTTCAATTATTCTATCGTCTGCTGTTGGTAAAGTGGGGTTTAAAGAATCAATCGGCAATATTTGACCTTGCGCGAATATCTCCATTGACCCTCTGAGTCCCAGTCGATGTCTCATTTGCACAGGAGCCCCTATTTTTACCCATCCTGGCAGAGTTCCCCATGATGCTGGATACCAGGCTTTTATTTGATCTGTGCTTCCCTGAATTTTAATCATGCAATATTTATTTGCGGTAGATATGCTCCATACAATGCCGCTTTTTATTTCAAGATTTTTTTCAGATATTTTTTTTATATTTGATGTCAAGAATCGTTTATTATATGTTCTCATAACTTCCAACCTTCGATTTGATCAAACATTCCACTAGCTGCGTTAGATTTACTAGGAATATTTACAATTCTTGTTATAGAAGTTATAAAAATTTTGAGATTATTATTGCTGTATGGATGAACTATTTGAATAGTGTCACCCTCCTCATCTTGCAGATGTCCTATTTTTTCAATCGAAATTTTATTTCGTTGTAACTTTGTAATTAATAATTCATGTTCGGCCACTTCTTGCAACTGAGCTATAGTGTAAGCTAATGGCTCTTCTATAGTTCGCGCGACAATTTTTCCAATTTCATTTTGAAAATCTAAATCATCTGCTTGAGACTGAATGGCAGCCCTAACAGAACCTTGAATTCTTCCAAAAATTCTAATTGACCAATTTGTGACAGTTGCAAGAATACGAAAAATTTCTAAAAAACCAGCGGCAGATAGAAAACCGCCGATATATGGAATCACATCTACTATTAATGTGGCTGTTAAAGCAAATATTAACTTTTCTAATAGTAATGGAGCTTGTATCTGCAACGTGCAATAAGTATCGTGATTCGTTATTTTCCAATTTACGCTATCTTCCCATTTGAAAATTGCATTTAATTCAGTGTCAAATTTTGCGTTTACTGCTGTGCATTTCATAGAGTTGTCGTCAGAGTATGGAATACGAATAGACTCTGTGCCTTGCCACCATCCGATTGTTCCATTTCTTGTTTGTAATTCTTGCTCTGCATAAGTAATTTCTCTAAAATCTCGCTCTTCTGATTGTGCTATTATGCGATTGACATAATCAGAAAAATTATTGTCTGGTGAATATGTGATTAATTTATCTGTTGATGAATATATATGATCAATGCTATTAGAATCTGAAATTTTTCTAATTTTAAAAACATTATCTACGTCTATGCGTAAAAAATAACCAAATCTATCACATATTTCATTTACAATATCTAATAATTTTGAATTAATCCATTGATGATACAATATTGCTCTATTATCAATAGTATCAATCTGAATATTGCTATTTGAAATTGAACCTAAGTTTTCTAATATATTAGCGATGATATCTTCTGGATAATTTTCATCATAATCTGCTGGAGTCGTGATGAGTTCCATATCATCGAGAACGCTTCGTTCGTCTTCGCAGATAACTTTCATGATCGGAATTATGCCTTTAGAAAAAGACACATCTTTGTTTTTTACTCGAAATGTTCCTTGATTTTGCCAATATTCAGTCCCTAGAACATTTTCTCCGAGCCGATATGTTATTATCGTTCCTTTTTTCAAATAATTATGATATATGCTATTAATATTAGTTTCGTCAAACAGTTGTCCTCGCGCAATATTAAAAGTTAATCTAGCTGGTTTGTCGATTGATCGTTCTGATATTATGTTTTTGTCAGTCACCAACAATGGAGAAAAATCAAAATCAGTTATTTCTTTATCCCAATATATTGATAGCTCTGATCCTGTTTGATGCGTCCAAAAAATCCAAAAATTAGAGGTTATCGGATCTAAGCATCCTTGTGTATTGGAATCAAATTGTCCTGATATAAAATCAGAAGCCGCATTCATCGTCCAACCAGCGGAATAAGTGGCTATGCGATATTGTGGGCTACTTAGCGCTCCGCTTCCAGAGAACCCTATCAGCCCTTCCCAGCCTGCATTGTCTATTTTTCCAGAAAAAATCAATTCCAATGTTTCATCATAGATAATTGGCATAAAATCAGTATCAGAATTATCTGGAACAAGTCCGGGAACTGTATTATTATCAAATAGAGTCCAATCTCCGATGTCTATATTATATTTTGAAATTCCATACAATGATGACGAAACGAACAAATCATTATTATCATTTTTGTAAAGTCTCAAAAATCCATAATCTGCATAGCTGCCCCAACTCGGTTCTAAAAAATAAGAAACCTCGCTATCTATAACTATCTTAACTATTCCTTTTCTTGCTGACTGAGAATAATTAGTTTCATAATTAAATGTGCAATATAGAGCCCCATCATAATATATAGCGTCTAATATACCTCTTCGTGGCAACATAGTGCTAGTATCTAAATCATCATCCCAGCCAAGAAATGTTTTATAAGTAACCCAATTTTCACTATCAGTTGTGTCAAAAATAAACACAGACCCCCAAAAAGAAGCCCAACTAATCACAGTTGAAGCTAAAACAGCAATACTAGCCTCAGAAAATATTTTAAAGAATCCTGTATGCAAATACAAACGGTCTACTTCTGTCAATAATGTAGAGCTATAATAAACTGTGGTAGTTGCATATAACGCAGGAGAGCCTTGGTCTAAATCAATAGATATTATTTCAATGTCATAATTTGCGGCTGTTGTAACAAGATACAATATGCCATTGTTGATACTACAAAATTCTATTTGCAAATACTCTGTGTCAAGCGATGGAGACCAATCTATATTTTTTACTAAACTTTTGCTAACATCATTTTTTAAATAGTAATGAGTAATAGTGTCGACATCTACATCAAGCACAGCGCAAAAACCAATATTGCATCCAACAACTATATATTTATCTTCGTGTTGATTGCACTGCCACCAACAATGCTCAGTTCCAAAATTTGTATTAAACGCAGGAGTAGAGGTTGTAGTCCAACTGTCTACTATTTCCCAAGTATCTATTTTTACTTTTACAACGCCGATTAAATATTTATCTCCGATATTCGTATAAGTGCATATCATATATATATGTTCATCATATATATGTAAGCTAGTTACACTCGCTACATCTCCTGGCCAATCAGTAGTATCTGCATCGATTGCCAATGCATTGCTTTTTTCATCCCAAATTATATGTAATTGATCTGTGGCTTGTTGAATCGATACAGGATGCTTTCCTATCGTCGCGGTATTAGTATAAGCGGTAATTGCGACTGCTGCGCCCCAAGAGCTGCCATTATCAGTAGATATAGAGTAATAAGAATTAATAATATTTGTTGTATTTTCATAATCTAAACAAAGAAAAATATCATCTGTATCTATTTGATTAATATGTATATTATGCTTTGCTTCAGTTGATATGCCGGCTATGCTGATTGCAGCTTCAGCCGACCAGGATGCGAAATCTGCGCTTGTTCTACTATATGCAGTAGATGCAGTTGAGCTAGTGTCTACTATATATACAAGCAAGTAGCTCCCTGCTGCTATATATAGACAACATGGACTCGTTACTTCAGTGTAAGAAGTTTTTATATATGTCGCTATAAGTGCATTGCTTGACACGATGCCTACAACACTAATTATAGAAGTTCTTAAATAATAATTAGTGGCAGTATAACAAGTAAAAATTAAACCTATTGTTGTGTCAGATAATTCAACGATCGACACATCGTTAATAACCACATCAAACCCAAGACCTAGATCTGTCTGATCGTTTAAAGTGACTGTAAAAAATTCTTCTCTGCTTTCATCTGTGTACACATATTTGATATTATCGTCAAAAATATATGCGGCACAAATCCTACCTGAGGAGCTATGTGTTATAATGGTGGGCTGATCTTCATTGTCAGTTTCGGATGTCAAAAGATTGCCCAAAAATGGAATGCCTGAATTAAGAGAATTTTTTATCTCAACAATTATTTTATGATTTGCGCTATCTTGAGCTGTTTGTAGAGTTGCGTCCAAAGTGAGTGACATTATGTCACCTCTGACATAATCAACATTTTAAGATTACAATCTTTCCGATAATATTTTGAAGATGATTCTTGAGAAATAAAATAACTTCCATCAAGTCCAATAAGATTAACTTTATATGTCTTTGTCGATCCTGGAATGTTGGGTGTCCAAATCATAGTTGTGTCTGTATTTATGAGGATATCAATAGCGTCAAACATCGTCGAAGGCATTGCATTCCATTTCAGATCGATTACTTTTCCTGTGATGGTAGATCCCCATGAATAATACACTACACTAGAATAAGTTTTAATGTAGCTGCATACCTTGTCTGATTTTAAAATCGTCATATCTGAAGGATCGAATGCAAAAGTTGTGGTGCTAATAGACATTACCATTATGTATATTGCCTCATTTATGTATATTGCCTCATTACTTCAATAACTGTTTTTTCTATAGATTTTTTAAGCAAATTTTCTATGCCTGCAAATTGTTCTCCAATGGATATGGGAATATTGATTGTCATGTTGCCACCTTCTTGAACTTCTCTTTTGCTCAAAACACGTTCACCGCGTTGGAGAACAGCAAATTCTTCGTCAGATTTTAGGCCATTATGTAATCTTGGTATTTCCGCAATATTTGGATATCCTCCAACCATGCCTCCGTGATGCCACCAATTGGGTTTTTTTATGCCAATTTTTGAAGCTGCATTTGTAATTTCTTTCCCAGCTCCAGTAATTACACTTTCTGTCTCTTTCGCTACTATTGTGGCAGCTTCTCCAACTGAATCAAGGCCATCTTTTACTAATCCTTTAATGTCGCCATGATAAATATCAGTAAAAATATCACCAGTATTTTGAGCAATATTAGTATTTACTAAATCTACTATTTTTAATGAGTCGCCAGTTATTTTATTAAAATCGTTCATCCATCGATTAACTTCCCTCCCCATATCATTGAAACCCCATTTTTCCCATAAATCCATATCATTCATTCCCCATTTTTCCCATAAATCCATATCTTCAGTATTTATAACAGCTCCGCCAACACTGCCACTTCCAACACTGCCAACAGTACCGCCAACACTTCCACCGCCAACAGCGTCAGCGCCGCCAACAGTACCGCCAACACTTCCACCGCCAACACCGCCAACGCCGCCAACGCCGCCAACGCCGCCAACGCCGCCAACACCGCCAACACCGCCAACACCGCCAACAGAACTATATAAATTTTTTCGCATTCTAACACCTAATAAATCATATTGATTGCCAGCATTTTTTACAAATTCTTCAACTTCGCTACTCATGAAAAATGTATTTTCAGATACAATATTTTTCATATTATTGGATAAATCAATATTTTCTTTAGCCAGGCCGCCTTTTTTTAAACTTTTTCGCGCTAAAGAGTTGCCACTATTTTGAGAGCTGCCACTATTTTCGCTCAACAAACCAATTGGAACAAGAGATGTGCTTCCAGCGTTGTCTATGCCAAGATTATTTAACAAAGGCATTATTAATTTTTGTCTTATATAAATTCTTAAAATATCTGCAATAATGGAATCAGCCATTGATTTCCAACTTATTTTAGCTCCCATGGCAAAATCCACAAAAGCATCTTCCATGCTTTTAGCCGCTTTTATTGTAACATTTTGAATTTGAGAGCTTCTATCTTTAATTGTATCATAATAATCTTCCATGCCTTTTTTAATATTGCCCCAAATTGTAGCGGGAACTTTTAAGTTTTTTATTTCTTCATTTATAATAGATAATCTTTTTGCAATAGCCGCATATTCCGCGCTATCTGTTTTGAGTTGCATTCCAATGCTCCATGCATACCCTTGTTCCTCTTCCAACAACTGAACTTTTGTTTTTTGCGCTTGTATTATTTTTTCTAAATATGCTTCTTGTTTCGCTAATGCTTCTGCGGGAACTTTTAAGTTTTTTATTTCTTCATTTATAATAGATAATCTTTTTGCAATAGCCGCATATTCCGCGCTATCTGTTTTGAGTTGCATTCCAATGCTCCATGCATACTCTTGTTCCTCTTCCAACAACTGAACTTTTGTTTTTTGCGCTTGTATTATTTTTTTTAAATATGCTTCTTGTTTCGCTAATGCTTCTGCTGCATCTATCCCGCTGCCAGAATCTCCCCCGATATTTGTTTCTATGTTTAATTCGATTGGTTTATCTAATTTATCTAATAATTCGTTTGTATGATTGATGATATTTTGAACAGAAATGGCATATTCTTGTTCAGCATTTTTTGCAAGATTGCCTTTAAAAAAGTCTGTATAATATTGTAAACCTTCATTTAGAATTCTAATTGCTCCAGATGCCGCAATATAATTTTTTGTAAGATTTAGCATAACAGCCCCAGCGGTTTTCCCCGCTTGTTCCCATTCGCTTAAAGCTGTTGTACTGTCTACCATAGCAGTTGTAATAGTCAATAGAGCATCGGACAATCCAGCTAATACTTGCAGTTTGATGGATCCAATTGCCACCCCCATATCTTTAAAATTCTGATTAACTCTATCCATCTTGCTGAACGTATCATCAGTGATAATTCCGCCCAATCGCTCTAATCTATCTATTACTTTTTTTATGCCTTCTGATCCATTTTTCATAACCGGAATTAAATCCGATCCTGATCGACCTAACAATTTCACTAAAAGCGCAGCCGCTTTTGACTTGTTACCCATTTTTGATATTTTGTCTACAATATCAAAAAATACATCTTCAGTCTTTCTCATTTCTCCAGTAGCTGTTTTGTACGATATCCCCATATCGTCAAACAATCTGGTAGATTCTTTTAACCCATAATTTGCGTCAAGTATGTTTGTGTTTAATCGCTTAAGCCCTGTAGCTACGCCACTCATATCAATGCCTGCATATTTTGCGGCTTGTGACAATCCCTGAAATGTGCGTGTTGATATCGCTGACTTTTGAGCCATATCTTGCAAAGAATCGATAGCTGCGGTTCCATCAATCACAAATCTTTTAAGCGCTCTAACGCTAAATGCAGCGGCGAGGGACACGCCGATCCCTAGAAGCATTTTTTTAGCATTTTTTGAAAATTTATTAATGTGACCAGATATTTGCTCGAAGTCTTTTTTAACTTTTGCAACATTTGTTGCAATATCGATTAAGACTCCGCCTACTTTTTGAGCCATTTTTTATTTATTTTTACCTTTTGATTTCAATTTTCCACCCATAATAGACATAAATTTATTTTTTAAATTAACCTGATTTTTTTCTTGTTTATTTATTTCTTTTTTATTATCTTTATAAATATGAAAAGCTATTTGTTTGCTAATATCCTGACTATCCATCTCATGAAGCAGCCTGTTTATCGACATATGCAAATCCTGTGCAAGCTGCATAATAAAAAATTCAAAAGGATTTGCCTCTAATTTTTTATATATTCTTCCCTAGAAGCTGTGGTTAAACCATTCAAATTTGCCGAAATAGTAAATATTTTTTCTTGAATAGTAATCGGAATATTATCTATTTCTTTAATTTTTTCGATATTAAAGATCAATTCTTCTGTATTATATGTTATTGCAGTCATCGCTATTAATGTAGAAAACATATGATCTGGAACATCATCTTTATTTTTAGTGTCATTCGCCATTTTTTGTTGAAACATTCTTCTTTCAAACCCAGACATTACTTTTACTTTAATCTTTGTTTTCATTTCTGGAATATCAACTACTTCTGTAATTTTTTTATTAAAGAAATCATTTTCTGTCACATCTTTTATTTTTTCCATACTATTTTATTTTCTCCACCTTATTTATGTTGTTACTTTAGTAGACCAGTTGACAGCGCCAGTTATTTCTAGCGCTGCATTGGCAGTTATCTTATCGTCTTTTGCCCCAGCCACAGAAAATTGCTGACAATACGCAAAAAAATCAACTCTACTAGGCATAGCTGAATCACTTTTTGAAATATCGTGAAACATAATATCATACATATTTTTCACTCTTCCAGATCTATCTGTAATAAGCCCAGTCTGCCCTGTGTCAGTGGCATTATAATTAAGAGTTAGGCTAAGCTGTCCTTCGTCCCTTAAGCCGATCAATTTTTCTTTAGCCGTGCTTTGAAGATGCGTTATATCGATTACAGCGGCCGCGCCGCCTGGACCGCTAAAGTCTGTCACTTCTCCAATATTTTCCATCGCATATCCAGTTACGATTATATCTGTGCTGCCGGTAGTTTCAAACGTCCCATATATGCCGATTGCTGTGGCTGCCACACTTTTTATTGCATAGACATTAGTGTCTTTCGCATTGCATTGTATTAGCATAGAAGTTGTAAAACCTAATGCTGTAAAATCTATAGTTCCAACGCATACTAAACTAGTAGACTGTATATCGATTGCTGTTGCAGCGGAGGAGTTGACTGTCACTGTAGAAGCCCGTCTAATCAGTGTTCCTTGTGTTTCAATAGCCATGTTTTATCTCCTTTATGCCGTAGTAAAATTAACGGCGCCAGTTATTTCCAACACTGTGTTGGCAGTTATCTTATCGTCTTTTGCTCCAGCCACAGAAAATTGTTGACAATATGCATCAAATACAGCGCAATGTGTGGCATCATCAGTGAATTTTAGCAATGCTTTTCTTTTTGATCTGCTCGCTCTATCTGCAATAAGCGCAATCTGCCCTGTGTCAGTGGCATTATAATTCAGAGTTAGGCTAAGCTGCCCTTCGTCTCTTAAGCCGATTAATTTTTCTTTAGCTGTGCTTTCTAAATGTGTTATATCGATTACAGCAGCCGCGCCGCCTGGACCGCTAAAATCTGTCACTTCTCCAACTTTTTGAGCTGTGCTTTGCGCTGTTGATGCGCTCCAAAAGAATTTACAACCTTGGGTTTCCATTGCCATAATTTCATACTCCTATTTTTAATTTTTAATTTTTATTTTTTATAAATAAAAAAAAATAAATAAAAAAATAAAAATTATTCATGCTTCCAAATTGAAAAATCTATAATTCTTTTATATTCAGTTGTGTATGGATCATAAAAATCCAAAGGGGACATAGCCGCTATTGCATTTATAGAACTACTATTTTCCATCGTTGTTAACACAGCTTCGCCTATTTCGCGTCTAGCATCAATAGACGATGAATATATCTCGATTGAAATTCTAGGATTTTCAAGATTAACATATCCGCCGTCTATTGTTATCTCTCTATGCCCGCCAACTCTAAAATATACTATAGATGGTTTTCCCGCTGCTTGAGGTCTGTGCTGAGGATATATTCTAGAGTCAACATAGCTTGTTATGCTAGTTGCCGCTGCTAACACAGTATATATTACACTCTCAATTGATGCCATATTTTTTTATTTATATTTTTTAAGCGCTCTATTAAATGCTTTTTGGCCAGTTTTTATTGCTTTATCGTAACTTTCTTCAAACGATTTTGTTACGAATCTCGTCGGTTTTGATCCTGGATGCTGAATCGGCCCAACAAAAAAATTTTTTCCAATTTTCATTTTAATTTTTGTAAGTCCTAATGCAGCCATTTTTTTTCCAATTTTAGGAATTGTATGCGGCGCTGATCCAAATTCGACATAAGGCGCATAATAACCATTATGCTTTACTTTTTTTCCAGAAGAAAAACCAACTTTATAATATATTATGCCATGAACATTTTTTAAAATTCTAACACTTTTTATAGTTTTTTTTAAATTTCCAGTTTTTACAGGACAATTTTTTCTTATTGCCCTAGCGAATACACCGCTTGCGGCTTTTGTCATATCGACTGCCGCTTTTTGCTGAATTACGCTGCCATATTCACGCAATTTTTTAAAAGTTTCGTCTAATCCTTTTATCGTTATTTCAGTATATTCTGGCATTATTTTATTAATCTTCCTAAAATTTCTAATGTTCGATGTTTATCAACGAAATCTATATATTTTTTTATATCATAAAAATTATTGTCAAATTTTATCTGACATAATTCTGTTAATGCTGTTGTATATCTCATTGTAAAAACAGTATCAGCTTCATAAAGCTGCGCATTGTTTATAAATGTTTCTCTGCCTGTTATGGGTTTAACTTCTGCCCATATATTGCTTGCTAAAGTAGAAATTGTTATCACCGGAGCGCCGTCAGCGCTTCTAGCTGTAGAAACAGGCTTTACTATGCTCACTGTTCTATTCATTCTTCCAGCATTCATTTTTTTTCTTTCTATATTTTTTATTAATTTTTTTTATTTTTAAGTAACTGTAGAAAAAACTAAAAGATTGTCCACTAATCCATCAATGAAGTCTCTTTTTATGTATGAAATTGTTCGGCCTTCAAATATTGGTTCTCTATGCTCGTACATCATGCCTACTCTATATTTCATCCATAATTTTGCATTTTCTGGCATTGTGGCAGTAGTATATCCCGTTCGAAATGCTATTTTAACCGCGCTTTCGATCAATCTTATATCAGTCGGCCATGCCGCGTTGTAAGCCAAATATATTTTGCCAGGCTCCGATTCATAATCTACCGTATAACATGTGCTAGCGCAAATAGAAGTGGTCCCAGTGGCATTTATATATGTAATTACAACATTAGCGATAGTAGAAGAAAGAGGCGGGTATGGCATAGTAATAATATCTTGAAAACTATCTAGTTTCATGTTGTATGAAGTTGGGATGAGCGCCCTTTTTATTTTATTTTCCAACTGAATTCTTGACGCTTTTATGTATCCCTTTATTAGCCGATCTTCTGCTGTTGTTTGTATTTTAAGATGTTCCTTTGCATCCGACAAGGTGAGTGGTTCTGTTGTTGAGATTGAACTAATTGTCAACGATCTCATGAAGACGCCTCCATATCTGTTATAAGATTTAATGGAACATCTCCCCAAAACACGCCGGCTGTATCTGTCGGAGAATATATTATTAATGGAGCCTCATAAATTCCAGCGACAAGTGTGCTTTGATTTCCAAAATGAATGCGAATTTCTCCAGTGGCATATCCAGACTGATTCCATGTTATAGATTCAGTGCTATTGGTGCTTTCAAGTAAAACATCTTTAAACGATAGTGTAATTTTATTGACTGCGCTTAAATCTACAGCAGTAGAATTAGATTTAAGAATTAAATTAACAGTATTCGAATGTCCTAAATATGCATTTATCATTTTTTATGTCGCATCATCCAATGTAATCTTGAATGCTGGCACTGTTACTTTTCCGCTAGTATTCGGCAATGCCTGGGTTGTACAAGTAACAACATAATGAAGACCAGTGGTTCCGACACTTGAAAAAAGCGCAACATGCGAAGCAACACCTGTTGTTACAACAGCAAGCGTTGCCTGTGCGGCTACTGTAAGTTTTCGTCCGCCATTAGTGGAATCATCAGCGATAACGAAGCTTCCTGTGGTTAATGCGCCGCTGAAAGCTAAAGCTGTGCTAGCAGTGCACTCTGCAAGAGAAACCGGCTGCGCTGTATATATTCCCATTTTTATAACGCTATCTTGAAGCCATGCTAATCCAGCGTCGAGCATTAAATCATTTTGATATTTAGCCATAATTTACTCCTTTTTAATTGATTGTTAGATTTGGAGTTATATTTTTAAAATTTTTTACAGGTGTTGCATCGTTCCAAGTAGGAAAGTTAATAGCTAATAATACAGCTATTACTAAATTGTCAGCGATATGGCTATGTAGACTGTTCTGTACAGCAAGTAATTGCTCTTGAATCAAATCTACATTGTCAGCGATATGGCTATGTAGACTGTTCTGCAATGCAAGTAATTGCTCTTGAATCAAATCTATATTATCAACTATATGCTCGTGCAAACTGTTCTGTACAGCAAGTAATTGCTCTTGAATCAAATCTACATTGTCAGCGATATGGCTATGTAGACTGTTCTGCAATACTAAAAGTTGTTCTTGTTCGCCAGAGGTCAAAAAAGACAATAAATCCAGACATTCAAACATCGCATATGGCTCATAATACAATTGTTGCGCCTCATCGGGCGTTAACGCTCGATTATAGATTTGAATATTGTCTATAAGCCCATCAAAGTAAGCTGCCCATAGTACACTCCATCTTCCTATAGCAACATTTTCAGGCCCTGCATAAATAATTGAGGATAACCCGCCTGCACTACTAATGAACTGACCATCTTTATAGAAATAACCTACAGTGCCTTTCTTAACAACGACTATATGAGTTAATACATTGTTTGTAAGATTAAATCCTGAACTTTCGACATGAGCATGGATTGTTCCATCGCCAGATATAAATAACTGTATTTCGTTGTTGGCTTCGGCTTGCCTAACTGCCCAGCTTCTTTTTCCATTTACCGCATCCCATTTTGAGATAAATCCCGCCGTATTCTCGGCGATATCTCTGGGAATAACCCAAAATGACCATGACATCTCCGCATAACCGTCAAGACTATCATTATCCTCAATCTCAACGCTGGAATTAGTATCATTAAAATCTAATGCACTGCCGTTCTCGTAGAGCGTCCAGCTTGCGTTGTTCAATGTCCCGGTGTTTCCATTTTCGCTTAAATCGTATATTTTATTTCCGCATCCCTCGTTCATGATCCAACAGCCAACAAGCCCTTGCGCCAAAGGATGGGCAAAATTTATTTGACTTCCCAATATCGGCTTTTGATTCATAATTATATCGCAGTTGTTTGTGTCGTTCTTAATTTAAAATTTAGGGTTGAGCCATCAACATCGTAACTATTATCTACAATCATCCTTGCCCTCATCCCTGCGTTTATCGGAATTTGTATTACTTTTGAAATAGCTATATTGAAAATAGCTGTATTCTGTGCATGTGCATTGGTGGTGCCATCCAAAGCCACTATTTCATTTGTGCTTTGTGAAGCCAAAAAAATAAGCTCGCTATTTGCCAATGTTCCATCTTCAATTAGCAGCCATATCCCTTCTGTCGTCAGCAAGTGCCCTGTCAGCGCTATCGCTGTTGAAGATGCCGCCAATGGGTTATCTTCTATCAAGTCAGTTACCGCGGTGCCGATTAATGCCACAAACTCTAAAAATGATTGCCAGTCTTCGTCTCCTGTGGCATTGCTCGACACCTGCACCACAAATTTTGTGCCGGTATGCGCTGTTGTCGTGTCTAATGCTGCTTGGAGATGCAGCATAGTACTGTAATTAGAAGATAGCGTTATAATGCCTGATTCTGCTATTGTATTTTGCGCCACAGCAGTCCAATCCGTAACCGCCGATGCCCCGATCGTTAAAGCCATTTTTCTCTCCCTTACCCAACCAATGCGGCTGTCAGATTAGTTACAATTGAGTCGAGCAAGACGTTTTCCAGCAACGCTTGTTCCCGCTTATATCTGTCAATCGTTTCTTGCATCTTTGCCAAAATATCGTTATATGTGATGGTTAATCGCTGCACGATAGTAAGCCCTGGTATTTCCGAGTACTGCGAAGTAAAATTTTGGTCGATAACGGGATCCGTAATTTCAGTGTCAACGCCCTCTTCCCAGCATTTTAAATTTATCGTGACATTTAATAATTTCCCGCCGAACTCAAGTCCGGCATCTACTACAGAAACTTTTTCAACTTCTATTTGTAAAGTCATAATATTTATTCCATTTATCTTTTTTCAAAAGGTTTTTTTTGTGTAGCTGTTTCAAAATTATTTAATTTTTTTTTTAAATTATTTATTTCTATTTTATTTAATCCTTGTTTAGATAAATTATTTAAATGTATTTTTTCAATTTGTTTTATTTCTTTTTTTGTCATTTTTTTTACTTATATCCTCTATATTCTGAAATGCAAGAAGACGTCCAAGCTCCCCCTCGGAAAGTTCATAGACGATATCGTCAGTATCAAGCCTATCGCCACAATCTTGATTGACGCAAGGCGCTACAACCCGCCATTTGCCTTTTACCATTTTAGCACCCCTCCCAAATTTTTAACATTTCATTTAGTCCAACTTCGCCGCCGATATATTGTTCAACTTGCTTTCCGAAATGAGTTCGTTGAACCTCTGCTTGTTGTCTTCTTTGCTGCATAGAAAGAATTGCGTGCTTAATTTTTTTCGTAAAAGCTGTTTCTTTTTGTTGTTCAAAGCCATAAAGGAATCTAGTTTTTAATAAATCCGCTTCATCTGGCAAGACAACATTAACTCCCATGCCCCTAGCAATCCCAATAAAATATTCGCAAGATGGTCGTTGGTGAGCATATTCACTACCCACCGCCATATCAACTCCATATATATATATTTCTTTAAATCCTTCAAATAACGCTAAAGCTATTTCCCAAGAAATGGTATTAGTAAAATATCGGCCAAATTGTTTTATGACTTTTTGCACTGGATAGACAATGCTGTTCTGGATTGAAGGCCATTTCTGTTGCATATATACCGGACATTGTATTTGCGAAATTTGTTCGAGATATTTATTTACAGACAATCCTCTGAACACTGGCTTTCCACGCCTCAAAAAATTCATGCCGTCAAAAGTTATTTCGTGTATTTCAAACCATCGTGTCCAAGGGACGTTCGGTAGAGATAAAAATAAATTATTAACCCCCCAAAATTCAAAATTCGGATCTTTTAATGGAGCCAATGATTTTGAATCGGAGCACCCCATGATGCATACTTTGTCTTTATTCGCTTTGATTGCTGTCGATATTTTTTTATTATTATTTTCCATACTATTTTTGCCTTTCTATTTTTTATATATATTTTGGATAAAATGGGAGTGAGGGCACGAATGAAAAAATCAAAAAAAACGTGCCCCCAGGGGTAAAACAATTATACTATTGTATGTCCTGCCGATATAGTTTTTGGAGCATAGACTGGATCTCTAAAAACATTTACAGCCATCGCAATAGCGCTTGAATCAGTCGACACAACCCTAATCGCAAAATTTGTAAAACTTGATGCAGTCGCAACAAGCTTTCCCGCGCTCATAGACACTATGCCTTGAGTTTTTAGAGATTGCACATTCAGCCCGCTGATAGTCGATTGTGCTGTAGTTTTTGCGTATATTCCTGTGGTTTCCGGCACAAGATTATTAAGTTCAACATCTACGCTGATAGTTGAGGCTCCAGTTGCGCTATATGTAGTATTATATTGCGGATACCAAGTTTGTATCAATGTAGTTAACGACTTTGCCACAACCGAAGCAAGTCCGGTTAAAAAGTGCCCTGCTGTCGAATCGGCTGTTGCGCTAGTGAGGAATGTCGATGTTCCAAAATTTAGCGTGAGCCCAGCCGCTACAGTAGCCGCCGCTGATCCCATGCAATTAATTCTGATTTTATGAGCATTATTAACTAATCCGCTAGTGCTCGATGTGCCGATATTAACATAAGCGCCGGCAATGCTTGACATCGCCGAAGGCGCTGTTGTGGCGTCGCCGCCCATGATAGTCATTTGAACTTGCGCGACGCCAGTGGCTGGCAATGTGCCAACTTGAATAACTGCGGCTGCTCTGTGATACCCTCGCATAGAAAATGACTGACTATATATCGCGCTTGATGTAGTGTTTGACACTATTGCAGCGTCAACTTGTATATTTTCTAATAATGAATTCATTTATTTGTGTCTCCCTTTTTTAATTAAAATTAATTCAAAACAACAAATGGAGATATAGTGTTACCAGTAGATCCCTCCAACGGGATTGGGGCTTTAAGCCAACTTTGACCATCTACCATCCACACGATTCTGAATGCGGTTTCATCATTTTGGAATAAAAAATCTTTTGAAATATCAACACGCGGTCCTGATCCATCTTTGATCAGATAATATGACGCATCAACTAAAGCTAAATCACCGGCTGTGCCTAATGCTGGCGCCCTGTCACTAAAAATCACAGGAAACCCTAAAATATTTGTTGGAATGCCTGCAACTGAACTTTGAATCCAAATATTATTTGATCCAGCGTCAGCCATTGTTGCCAATTGTGGAATTGTAGTTTGGCTTGCAATCCAAGCTAAAACTCCTCCCATTTTAGCTCGGGCTAACATTCCCACAATATCATTGTATACTATTGTATTTGCTGTAGCTCTCGTATAATTTACACGACAAGCGCTATTTAATATTCCAGTGGCGCTATTAACGCCGGTGCCTCTGTAAAAATCATAGTCTTCTGCCCCATTGATAGCTAATCTCATTTGAGCTTGAAGGAAAGAGGTAGCAGCAGACCAGTTGTTTATGAGTTCATTGGAAACCGGGATAAAACCTTTTAAAGATTTCGGCTCTAATGTAACTTGTCTCAAAGCTGCGTTAGTTTCTGTAATAGAGAAAGTTTCTCCGCCATGAATAACTTCAATTCCACCATACATATTTTTTGAGGCCCCTTGATCTAGAGCGGGAATGTTTATCTTAGCATCTGGTGGACTTCCAGCTTTTATTACGGTAGCCCGCGGCCTAATTATGCTGCCTTGCGGAGTCACGCTTTTAATTTCATTTAAGAATTGCTCTGGTATTGCAAAGCCACCCAATGAGCCAGTTCCCATCTGCTGCGCTGTTCTGTTTTCTTTGAACGGCAACAATCTTTCATCGTTGCGATTTGTTGCTACTGTCGCAAAAAATTCACCAATATTTTCAAATCTATTTTCCGGTGGTGAATTTGTATTGTTAGAATCATCTGCAGGAATTTTAGTGCTTTGATTTCTTAACTCATTTTCTTTTTCCAAAGCAGCTAAAGTTTCTTCTCGTTTAATACTAGCGGTTATATCCTTCGTTTCCGATTCAATAGTGTTAAATTTTGTAATTTCAACATCCGTTAGATTCCTTTTTTCCTCTTGAGATTTTGTCAGTATAGATCTCATCTCTTCAAGTTTTACTGTTTTTTCTCTTTGTAATTGCAATATATCAGGCACTTTAATTTCTCCCTTTTAAATTATTGCTATTTAAAAATTAAATAATTAATTCAAAATAGCGTCGATAATATTCTAAATTATTTTCTATGTTATCATATCTATTCTTATATATGTTTTCAATTGATCTTTCTTCTGACCTGTATTTTATCGAAGTTTGGGCATACGCAGGATAAGTTACTATAGAAACATCCCGCAAAGAAACATCTATCAACTGTCTCAGATCGTTTTTATTTTTGCCTCGACTTTTTGAACTAATCCATTTTTCTTCATTTACTAAAAATCCAAATGACATGCCTGTCACATCGCCACGCTCAACTGAAACTATAATATCGCGCCCGATTGTAGTGTCAGATGGATCAATATCCACAAAAAGGCCTTTTTTATCTTCAGTAAGATGAAGTGTTTGCGCGATATTTCTGCCAATTATTTTAGATTCATCATGATTTACTAGCGCTCTTATATCGTCACTTTTAATCGCATTCGTAAAAGCGCCGGGCAAAATTTCTTCGTCGAACCAATATAGATCAGCTATTCTATTAAATACCGCCGCATATCCTCGAAGTTTTTTATTTTCTTCTTTATCATCAATAGCTCTATATTCTATTTTTTCGTCAATATTTCTACGCTCAATTAATTTAATTTCATTTGCCATCTATTTTTTCTCCTTTTTTCTTTCGAGGATTTTGAACGTTTTCCATATTAAGCGGCATAAGATATATTTTGCCTGCGTTCCCTTTGATTGGATTCATATTTTCAAATTGTCTTACGTCATCGGCACACAACCACCCCCACTGTCTGCCGATGGCGTAAGAACGATATCTGGCTTGTATGTCACCTCGTAAAAGTCCATCAACTTTGAATTCAAAAAATATTCTATTTTGATCTTCAAATGGGACTAACCCCGTATTTATGCGCTGTTCTATTTTAACGACCCACGGTCGTATTGTATGCACTACAAAAGATAGCATAAATTGTTCAACGCTAGCATAAGACGAAGTCTTTGAAGGATGTTGCAATAATTCTAGAGGCACTCTATACCAACGCGCAATGTCTTCTACAGAAAATTGTCTAGTTTGAAGATATTGACTATCTTCATTTGTCATTGCTGCCGTTACAAAATCCATTCCTTCCTCAAGAATTTGAATTTTAAATTTTTCTTCTCCTGACATTTTATTGTTCATAGATTTTTTCAAATTGTCATATGCCTGGCCTTTGAGCTGTCCAGGATGCTTTAAATATCCGCTTGCTCTTGTGCCATTTTTGAAATATCGATATCCATGATCTTCTGACTCTATAGCAAGATTGATAGCTTTTCTAGCATATGCTATAGGAGAAAGTCCGGTTAAACCGTCTAATGTAAGGTTTTTATTGTGAAAAATTCTATTGGCAGGATATTCTTTTTGTCCTTTATTTTTTCCGACAAAATTGTGATTATATGTATATATTATTTTATTATTTTTAATTTCAGATTGCATATTTAAGGGATTCATGGGAATTAATTCTTTAACATAACCATTTTTATAATTTATTCCAGCATAATGATTGCCGTCCATATTGATCTGAGTTACAAGATTTTCGAAAAATTCTGATTTTGTCTGTAGAAAATTGGGTTTATTAAAAACTTTTGATAAAAAATAAGACGAATATTCTTCTCTAGCTCCATTTTGTGTACGTTCATAACATTTCAGCGGCAAAGTTCCAATAGTCTCTGATAATACTTTGTTACAAGCATAGACTGTCGCGACTTTTAGAGCTTTTTCATTTGAAATGCTTAATTTTGAAAAAAGTTGATTAATCCAATTTTCTTTTGATCTTAGAGAATCAGAAGATCTTGAAAAAAAATTTTTTACAAATTCTACAGCTCTAAACATAAACCACCCTTCTTTAAAATACAATAATATCAATATACAAAATATATATCAATAAAAAATAAAAATAAATTTTTTTATTTTTTATTGATTTTTGCTTGACAAAAAACAATAAAGGGTGTATAATATTAATATAAAGAGTGAGTGATTAATTAATAATTTTTTAAGGGAGAAAAAAAGATGAAAGAATATTACAAATTAGACGAAATGGAACAATTAATCGAGTGTCCAAAAAAAGAAGCAACCGAAAAACATATTAGAGAAACAAGTATAAGCGGCAAAATGCTTTGGTCTGTTTATAGAAAAGAAACTCCAGAAGAAAAAAAATTTAGTCATATTTTTACAAAGGAAATTTAAGGAGAAAAAAGATGAAAATAAAAGAGATTATAGGGCAAAGTAGAAGAGATTTTAGTGCAATTTTTGAATGTGAACATTGCGGAGCAGAAGAAAAACATAGCGGTTATGATGATGCAAATTTTCATAGCAATGTAATACCAGACCTTGCTTGTAAAAAATGTGGGAAAAAGGCAAAAGATACATATAGGCCAATGGCAACAAAATATCCCGAAGGAATGTGTATCTAACAAGCAAATGCACTAGACCAAAATAAAAGGCGATTTTGTCCGGTGATTAGGACGTTATAAATAAAAGGGAGGAAAAAAGATGAGAGAGAGGGATGGACTAAGCGAGGAGTTTAATGAAGTAATGAGGAAGATTGTTTCCAGCAAAAACAATAAAGATGTTTTTGTTGAAAAAAACCCGTGGAATAAAAATTCTGTCTTAAAGGCAATAAATATCACTACCGGAGTTGTCACGTTCAGGATTATTGAGGATAAAACAGGGTGTTTTTTTCCAATATCTATAAAATTACAGAACTGTGAGGAAGAGTTTTGTTTGCAGTATGGCAACGAAGACGGCGAATATGCCGGCGTTTTGCTTTCGTCAGGCTCGGTGGCGAGTACGTACAAGCGTCTATTGATACAAGTAGTAAACTAGACAAAAATAAGTGGAATAAAGTCAATAAAAAAATTAAAAAAATATCATTTTTTTATTGTTTTTTGCTTGACAAAAAACAAATATAGGTGTATAATATTAATATAAAGAGTGAGTGATTAATTAATAATTTTTTAGGGAGAAAAAAAGATGAAATTTGAAGAAAAAAAAGAAATAACTGACCGAAAAATAATCACTAGTGAAGAGACAAGAGTGATAAAACGCATAGTTGATGATCTCTTGTTGGTGACGCACATAAAAAACAAAAAATTCATAAATACCTTTTCGACTTTGCAAAAGCTAAAAAATATTGTAGCACAAAGCGTTGAAGTTTTTTGGCACTCGCACAAAATGCGTCTTAATGTAGAAAAAATATATTTAGGCGTTTTAGAAGGGCTTTTTATAGAAGACGTTTACGAAAACGCTGACGAAGAATAGACATTTTAACCTTAGGGGGAAAAATGAATGGAAGATGTTGAATGCCCATATTGTGAAAAATGGAACAAAATAAATCATGCTGATGGGATTGAAAAAACAATCCATAAGAATGGAAAAAACATTTGAAAGGATGAAATAAAATAGACATGTTTGATAGAAGACCATATGAATCACCAGATTCGTATTATGTTAGAAAATGTGAAGAAGAATATGGTAAGAATTGGTATGACGAACACAATAGAAAAGATCCTCGTGATTATACATCAAGGGAAATGGACAAAAAAAAATTCGCAGAAAGGGCAGCTATATACTTTAGGAGATGCGGCGGAGTCCTTATGTACTTTGAAAATATAGAAGCAGGAAGTCTGTTTGCAATTAGACTTAAGACAGATTTTAATACTATTGTTGTATTTCAAATCGACTCCAATGAGCCGATTGAATATAAAAATATTCTTAAACATGTGGATAAAAATCTAAAAGTTGATTATGAAAAAATTAAAAAAAGAAACTAGAGGAGCACCTAAAGGTAATAAAAATGCTTGCGGAAAGCGAGGACAAAAAAAATATTTTCAGATATTTGGCCAGCGGTGGAGTATTGAAATAGGAAATAAAATTAAAGATTTTTTAGAAAAAAGAAAGCAATCACAAAAAGAGTTCCTTATAGAAGTTTTAAAAAAATATTTTACGTGATTAATTTTTTATTATAGCCTTCTCTATTATTAAAATAATAGAAAAGGCTATAATTTAATTTCTTACAAAAACAACATTAGTAACATTAATATTTTCTTTAGCTCTTCTAAAGCTAGAATGATTATACAAACTATTAAATCTGTTGCTTGCAGAGTATCCATTATTTTCGATAAAATCCATAGCAAGCGTATATTTATTAAGATTTTCGATTGATATTTCTATTAACATTGTTATTATTTCTTTTTTTTCAAGCGTGCTCATCATGCCGCTTATAGCTTGGAATTCTCCACCATCAATATCAATTTTTAAAAAATCGACATAATGAACAATCTCTTTTATCGCATCGATACTCATAGATATTATTTTTTTATTATTTTTTTTTACATTATGTGCATTTAACGCGCCAGAACTATTGCCAGATTTTATTTTTTTATCTACAGAAAATATTTTAATAGAATTAAATCCGTCAATTGCCACTTGTAGCGGAATTATATTCTTAAAATTATTTAATTTTATGTTTTCTAATAAAGCTTTATAATTTTCTGTTTCTGGCTCAACTGAAATAATAATCATATCTGGATATAAGCTAGCGGCATAGAGAGAATATATCCCGACATTAGCTCCCACATCTAAAAAAACATATGGTCTAGCAGGCATAATATGATTTGAAAAATCTTTAATTATTTCAATGGTTTCTGGTTCTTTAGTCCAGAAACTATCAGCCCTCATTTTTTCAATTTCATTTGTGACATTCATCAAAAATGGTAATTTCATTTTAAATACCCTCCCGCCCAATTATATTATTAAAATATAATATTAATAGTATAAATAATACTATAAATAACTATTAAAAATAAAATAAAAAATATAAATTCTTCTAAGTCTTTTTTCATATCTTTTTTAAAAATGCCTCTTTAAATTGTATTAGCCTAGCTCTGGTAGAGAGAATGCTGTATTATAATTTCTGAAATAGAAAAATCTGTTTCAGTATTTATATCAAATCCTTCCAAAAATTGAGTATAAAATGGATATATAACATCTCCTATATATCTATTGTTATGTTTTTTTATTATAGATGTCGGACAAATATCGATGCATCCGTTTTGGCAGTATAATTTATTGAAATTAAAAGATTGTTGTTCATATGTTGGAACGCCATTTTTTACTCCCGCAGCATAATAAGGCAACAATAATTTCGATTTTTCAACTCTCTTAAACCACATCTTTTCTGGTCTCTCTTTAACTTCAGATACAGATTTAAGAGAAATTTTACTTTTAATACAATTGATTTGATATTCTTTCCAAGCTTTTATAATAATTTTCTCAGATCTAAAAATATTCGTTGGCCTTAAAATAATGTAATGATTATATTTTTCCCAACCAATTGTATTAAATATATTAGCAATCCATTCGCAATCATTACTATTATTTTGAGATATTTCAACAGGTCTATTATGTATAGTAATTAATTTTTTATCATCTTCTTTTTTAAAATTATCAATTATTTTTCGCACAATATTAGGAACATCGGTGCTTACAATAATTTCGGAAAAAATATTACTTTTTATGGCGTTATAAAAAGTATATACAATCAGAGGAACACCATTTAATAACTTAAAATTTTTATTTTTTACGCGCACAGATCCCGTTCGAGCAGGAATGAAAGCCACTGGTTTTTCTATATTTTTTTTTACCATGCTGTATACCCCGAATCAACTAGAATTTGCTGCCCGGTTAACTCTGGACAATCAACGGCAAATTTTAACGCGGCTTCTAAAGAAGCTTTTGATATTAATTTTTTCAGAGGCAAACAATTTAGAAATTTTGATTTAAAAGGTTCTTTAAATTTTCCAGTTTCAACAGCGCTGAACGCAAGACATACCGATCTGATGCCATATTTTCCGTACTGCACAGCTAAAGACCTTGTAAATTGTATTAGCCCAGCTTTGGACACATTGTATCCCACTGGTTTTGAGAATCCTGGTTCATAATTTCTTGTATCAGCGGCTATGTTGCCTTGTATGCTGCCTATGTTTATTATCAATCCTCTGCCCGCCCTGCACATATCGTCAATGAACATACTAGTTAGGTTAATCGCGCCGATGAGATTGGTGTCAACTATTTCAAGCGCATTAGAAAAAAAACCTACCTCTGATTTTGGTTTCATTAGATTAGAAATTGTTGGAGGATTGTCGATCGCCGCATTATTTATGATTATATCCGGCGGACCGAATTCATAGATAAGCGGATCTTGTTTTTTGATCTGTTTATAATATTCATTTTTAAAATCAGCAAGTAGTTTAAGCGATCTTACATCGACATTATTGATTCCCCAAGGGTGTTCTTTGTTTAGATCAAATCCAAATACTTGAGCTCGGCCATCCTCAAGAATTTTTTGCCAAATAGGCCCGAGATTCCCTTTGTTTCCAGACAATACAACACGTTTATTTATAAAACTAGTTTCTGGTAACATTGTTATTCTATCTCCTTAGAAAATTTTCTAAGCATAACATACAAAATGCCAACAATAGCAGGTTTTGAAAAACCTTCGCTTGTCATATTCATTTCAATGCCATTATCTTCAAAATGGATGAATGGATTTTTTTTAATTTTTTCTGTTGTATCAATTGCTTCATCAACAAGCTCAAAAGTATTAGACTTGCATTTTTCATCACTGTAAGAATTTATTGCCCCTGGAATTTTTTTTAATTTTTTAAATAAATTTTGTTGTATCTCTTGTGGTGTTTCCATATCATTCATCTCCTTCAAATATTTTATTTGTTAATAATTCGCCTTTTTGACAATTTCTTTTAACTGTTATATTTTCTTTTTCAATTTCGCAAAAATAAGCTATTGAAGTTCCTGACTTATCTTTCGGACTTTGCATACAAATATTTTCAAAGCTCAAAATAGTATTTTTCTTAACATTATGCTTAAAATACAATGACTTTCCTAACTTTGCTATATTTTCTTTTTGTTGTTCGATTTGAATAAATTTTTTATAATCATCTCTTCGCATGTAATACAACTCGTCTAGATAATGTCTAAGCTCGCTAAGTCCCGCCGGTTGCAAACTTAACGCGTGATCTGTGCCTTTTGCTGTATGATCTAAAGTAAAATGCTGCTCTATTACATTTGCTCCACACATATAGGCTCCCACGCTTGCCAAAATGCCATTGTAATGAGAAGAAAAACCTATTGTCGCGGCGGGAAATTCTTTTTTTAATACTTCAATAATTTTTAAACTCATGTTGTATGCTTTGGTTGGATACATAGCGACACAGTGCATAATAACAAGAGAATTTTGTCTTTCTATAATAAATTCATAAGCTCGTCGTATATCTTCAAAATATGCGCCGCCAGTGCTTATAATCAAAGGAACGTCTAAATTACAAGCAGCTTCGATTAATTTTATATTATCAATATCAGCGGATTGAATTTTTATAATTGGAAAATCTAATTTTTTGATGAAATTAACGCTTTCAATATCAAAAGGAGTGGCAAATAAAGTTATGTGATTTCTATGAGCGCATTCAACAAAATCAACATAATCAGTCTCAGTGAACTCTAAAAATTTTCTATGCTCACCATAAGTTTTTCCAAAAGAATTTTTGTTCAGATATGGCTGATTATATAATTTATCGGTAAATAATGTTTCATTATTTCTTTTTTGAAATTTGACCGCATTCGCTCCATTTTTCGCCGCGGCTTCTATCATTTCACAAGCATATAATTTGCTGCCCATATGATTATTACCGATTTCAGCAATTATGTAGGCTTTTTCATTATCGGCAACTAATTTTTTATCTAACACAATCATATTACACCCTCCCTTTGCATATTTCTAATGGTTAGTTATTTATTCTAAAATTAATATAGGTTCAAAATTATTAGCTATGCCCATTAAATTTTGAACCTCTTTGGATGTGAACTTGTATTTGTCTTTAATGTCATCTATTTTAGACAAAGATACAGAATACAAACCCTCTTTTGCTGTCATGGCTATAATTTTTTTAATTTCAAGCAATTCACCTATTGTTACGTGTAAATATCTGTCCATGTTTTTTTATATCCTTTTCACTAACGCCCTAATCAGCCTAAAAAATTTTCCATCATTCCAAACAAATTTCCAATTACTCATTTTTCCCTCCTAAGGTTAAAAGGTTTATATCGTCACCGTATATTTTCTTTTCCCACCAGCCCTCTATCCCTTGCGCTTCTATAGCTTCATCCCATGCAATTTTATCGAGGTCTTCATCGGATATGTTGTCATCGACTTCGATTTCTTCTTCTTGCTCTGTACCAACCCAACAAGAACGATTTTTTAGTAATATTTTCATTTTTTTTCCTCCTTATAACGACCTGACCGGACGATAGAAAATCTTTGGCTTTGTTCAGCCAAGAATTTAGAAAATATAGATTTGTATTGATTTTTCATCTGACTAATAGTTTTGTCTGGTATTCCATTTAAAAATTCTGCTATACTATTCAATTGACAGATTATCCTATTTACATTATCTCCCGACTCACAGAAGATAGTATGTATATCCTCTGCTGTTATGTCTACCATGATTGTATCCTGCAATGTAACAACTTTTTCAATTATCATTTTCAATAATTTTTGTTTCGTCCCCATGATCGATAGTAATCATCATGAGGGGGCCTTTGTTTGCTCTATTATAAATTCTTCTTTAGCCATGTAGTATGCTTTTCGCCGTAGCTATTGACCCATGTAGCTTCAGTTCCTGAACGAATAACAAAAACTCGTTCAGTAGCGGAAAGTATAGACTGAACCTTATCTCGAATTTGAATCGCTTTTTCCTCTGTTTTTATCGCCCAACAATATTTGTGAATGGGACAATAACAACCATAGGCCTTAAGAACTTCTATTACCTTGTCTCGGGAAGTCTCACTATTTGTTTCGAATATCACGATGTAACATGTCATCAATTTTCTACGGCTAACGATTGCATCAGCCGCGCAGCTTTTACGTAACACCAATAGTTCATTAAGTGCTTCATATATAATTAAATAATACACAAACGGTATTGGTTTCATTGTTACCAATCCTTTTTGAATTTCATCCCTTGCTTCAATTATTTCTGCGTAATCTCGTGGGGTGCCACTTTTGTCTACGAACTCTACTCCCATTTCATTTTTCCCCTTCTTTTAAGATTTATAACGCACGGCTAACCAGCGCCGCGGGCTTTATCGCGGCGTCTGTGTTCAGCCGCTTGTTATGTGCTTATGGCGTGCCCCCTGGGAAGCAGTTATTCCCCGGCTTGGCTTCCTCCGCGCGATACCCTTTTGGTATTTCGAGGCGTTACTCTCTCATCAGGCTTAATTAATGCCGGGCTAGATGTCAGCTGCACAGGGGCACATTGCTGACCCACGCCAAAAACACACAACCAATCATTCATGTCTTTAATGCCTTTTTTTAAATGCCTTTTTCCACATAACCTTAAGCTAATTAGTATGTTCAAATTTGGTCGCCTTATTGATGAGGCGACCAAATTTCTGACAGTTCTATTCCCTTTAGCACCATAACGGCTTGATAAGCCGCTGGCAGCTTTATCGCCGGCCCGCTCCACATTACTTAATCGCAATGGCCAGAACCACCAGAATCACCAGAATCACCTATTTTTTCCGAACAATGACCACTTGAAACAATTTTTGAAATAGCAACGATCTTTCTTAAAATTTTTGTATACATTATACCCATCCTTTCGTTAATACACCATTACCATAGACTACACCATATTTATTTTTGTTTGGCTTAAATAATTTTGCAATTACCTTTACCCCGTCCCACAAAGAAGCTTTTAGACTATCCTCACAAAGGAAACATGACCTTTTTAATAACATCGGAGTTGAAAACCTAGGCAATATTTTATCCATATCAAGATATGTTTGGCATCCATAAGAATAAGCTGGCTTCATCTTAAGTCCAAAAACAGCAGCGAATGAAACATATACATCTTTGCCATGTTGGATTTCAGAAAGTTTAATAGAACTAAATCCCATAGAATCGTAATGCCACAAACAAGCTGCTATATCTTCCTTGGTGTAGAGAAAAGGCTTTACTATATTGATATTTATTCTGATTTTCTTTTTCTGCGGGAGATTTGCATAGAATTTCTGACGGTCATATTGTGATTTTGTGCGTCTAATTTTATCGGCTACCTCTTCACGATAGTGCTGAACAGATAAATTAATGCCGTCTAAGATATCGATTAGTTCATGGAAAATATCAATTTTATCATGACATATTTTCGGGACAGCAGTGGTGACATATAGTTTTAGCCTTGTTTTTGTTCTTAATTGCTTTACACAACTAAGAAGCTCTTCAAGGTATAGGCAAGGTTCTCCACCGAGGAATAGTACATCATCAATCCCTTCTTGTTGGCCTATTACCGTTTCGACAATGGCAGAAATATTTGGTTTCTTTATTCCAAGACCATTAAATCTCAAATCTACACAATGAGCACATTTATTGTCACAAGCACTCGTAAAGTGTATGTCTAAAGAATTATATAAACCGTCACAGCAATTACATGTCATATTCATCGTTTATTCCTTTATATTCGACTATTTCAAAAAACTCACCGATAAATATTGCTTTTGCATTATTCTCAGCGGTTAATTCTTTTGGCATTAATATTTGATCTTTCATTACTCTCCTTTTAGGTGGATAACCGCGCTAATCAGCCGCACGGTCCTTTGTGTCGGCTGAATTAGCCTTCTTATAAGATTCCAGCTCTTTCTTCAGTCTCGATATTTTTTGCCGCATATTTTTCAAGTCTTCAATGTGTGTCTTTTTCAGCCAATTCAATTTACCATTGTATTGAGACTCCGCATAATACAATTCAGACTCCAAATAGCACTTTTGGCATCTTTGAATATGGTCATAGTCCTCACAAATACGACCCTTGATTATTTCTCCGCAAGCGTCACATTCTGCTTTTAGTGTTGTCATTCTCTGTCCTTATAACGTTAAGCTAACCTGCACAAGCTCTGATTAAGTTCTGTCAGCATTTTTTTCTTTATTAATCACAATGCCATAATTCCTCTTTCTTCATATACGCTTTTTTTATCAAAATCATTTAAAATAGCTCGTCCCCAAGCCATTATTAAAGCTACAAAAACATCGATTCTACCGGTGCTTTTATCTTTAACCGGTCTGATATTTTCGTTAGCGTCACTTATCATAACGACATTATCAACGCACCATCGAAGCACGGGATTTCCATCATGCATAATACCTTTGCTAAGAATGCTTTTTAGAATTGCTTTCGTCGGCGCGCTCAATGTTATTGCCCCTTGCCTCATTTCTACCATACTTATATTGTAGTCTGTGGTTAAAGTTCCTGCTAATTGAGCTGCCGCCCAAGGATCGAATCCTATTTCGCGTATATCATATATTTCATTTGTCGCAATTATATCCCGCTGAATATACGCATAATCTACATAATCACCAGGCGTCGGCGTTATATGCCCTTGCTCTGCCCAAACATCATAATGCACCTTATCCTGATGTGATTTTTTTAAAATTATGTCTTCTGGACAATAACTTTTAATAATAATTTTCCAAGGACCATCATTCGTCGGAAATACTAAAACGTAAGCAGTCAAATCTTGAGTTGATGATAGATCAACACCGCCATAAGCAACCTTGCCTTTTAATTTTTCAATATCGAATTTTCCTGCGCATGAATCCCATTTATCCATGTCAATCCATTTTGACACTTGATTAATCGGAATATTTAATCTAAATCGTTTAAAATCTTGTAAATCTACAGGATCTTCTCTTGCTGCTTCGTAATCTTTTCTTATTTTCTCTAATGTAAAAATTCTCCCTAAGGAGGGATTAACTCTTTCCCAAACTTTTTCATCATCAACTCTATCTTTTTCTTTATCCGCGATATAAAGCACAGAAAAAAAACTTTTTTCTTTTATAATTCCTTTTTTAATTTGAATTGCTTTATTCCTAATTTTCCACCAAATAGAATTTATATTGTAAACTCCCGCAGTTGTAAGCACTATAACTAATTGTTGTTTCCTAGCATAATCTGTGCCCGCCGTTAAAACTCTCCACAGATAATCGTTTGGCTGTGCGTGCAACTCATCAAAAATGACACAAGACGGATTTAACCCATGCTTCGTTTTCACATCAGAAGAAAGAGCTTGATAAAATCCATTTTTGGCAGGATACGTTATTCTTTTTCTAGAATCTCTTACTTTTAACGCTTTGCTTAAATCTTGATCATTCCGAACCATTTGAGCTGCTACCATATACACTAGACCTGCCTGCTCCCTATCCGCTGCGGCGCTGTATACTTCTGGCGCCTCCTCGTAATCTGCCGTCAACATGTACAAAGACAACGCCGCTCCAAGCTCTGTCTTGCCATTTTTTTTTGGTATCTCTACATAACAAATTCGATATCGACGCAATTGATTTTCGTCAATTGTTCCATACACATTCTGAATAAGATCAATTTGCCAATCGAGCAGTTGAAAAGGCTTCCCCGCCCACGCCCCCTTCGTATGCGTAAGCATAGAAATGAACTGAATCACCCTTTCATATTTTTCTTTATTTTGCATACTTTTTTTACCCTAACATTTTTTGCATATCAGATTTTTTTTTCTTGCTTTCAGCTTGCAAACAACCCAGTTTGGCTAATCCCATACTCGATAATCCTAATAAATTCAAATGTTTGATTATATTTTCTTCACATTTATTTTTTATTATCCAATAAGGATTTTGATATTGTTTCCCATTTTCTTTACAAATTATTCCATTTAAATCTATTTCATCGATGCATTCTTCTCGCTCAGAAATATTTCGCACTAAAAGAGTCAATATTTCTGAGTTTGCTATATTTAACAACCCAAATTGATCAAGTATTTTTTTATATTTATTCCATATTTTTCTTTGATTTTTATTAAAATTTTTAGGACATTTAGTTTTTAATTTTTTATTTTTTTCTATAGGCTCAGTTTCAATTCGAGTTTTAATTTTTCCATACACTTTCTCTTTTTCAAGAAGATGTATTTTTATACTTTTTGGAGGTCTGCCACCCATCTATTCTTTTCCTTTTGTTTATTTTGCTTTTAGTGAAAAAAATTCTTTTAACATTTTTGCAAAAAATCTAACAACGCCACATCCGCCATTGATCGGAACAACAAGAGTAGATATATCCTTTATTTCTTGCGTTGCGTTAGCAGGACAAAACGACATGCCAACATTTTTCATAACTTCGTAATCATTTAAATCATTTCCGACAAAAATGACATTTTCTAATTTTAAATTTTTTGAATAACAATAATCTTTAAGGGTTTGTAATTTATTTTTACAACCAGAAAAACATTTTATTCCCATTTTACAAGCTCGCTCTTCAGCTATCAATTTTTGTTCCGTTGTAATAATTATTTGTTTTATTCCCATAGTTTTTATTATATTAATTCCAATTCCATCTGATCTATTGCATCTCACAAATTCAACTCCTTTTTCATCGACATACACATAATTATTTGTAAAAACACCATCAAAATCATATGCTATTAATTCTAAAGAATTTAAAAAAATTTTCATGGCCATTGTCCTTCTGTATCTTTTGTATCTTTCGTCAACTCTTCGCTGTCATCTTTGTTGTCATCTTTGTTGTCATCTTCGCTGTTATTTCTAACAAAAGAAGATAATTTATTTTTATTCTTTTTTATAACATTTTTTTCTTTTATACTATTAAAAATTTTCTTATATTCTATAAAATATACTTTTTTGTTAAATTGTAGCTCTACATCACTTTGATATTCTATCGCTATTTCCATCGCTTCTTTTTGACATTCAAATAGTTCAACTCCAAAAATATTTTTTATTACAATATTAATAATTGTTGTTTTTTTATTTTTCATTTTTTTCCTTCTCTTCTATTTTAATAAATTTAAGTAAAAATCTATTAATTCATTGCAATTATCTTCACCCAGCCCAAACCTGCAAAAAAAACCTTGTTTTTCAAGCAATTTTAACATTAGATATTGTTCTAAAATATGCTTATCTTTTTTTAACTTATTTTTTAATGTATAAACTGATGAACGATTTTTTTTTATTTCTAAAAAAAAACCTCCAAAATTTTTTCTTTTTTCAGCGATAAAAATATCCGGCCAAGATCGACATTTTTGTATTTTTGAATTTTTAACAGCTTGACCTTGGGTTAATTTTATCCCGCCTAAATCTACGCGATACAAAACATTTGGATATTTTTTTTTTAATCTAGCGCATACTACATTTTGTATGATTTCTTCATTTTTTCTCATTTATTTTCATCATTTTTTTTCTTCTAATACAGCCTCATCATTTTTGATGAGATTAGCAGCTTTAAAAAGGTAATTCATCAATATCATACGAAAAATTATGATCCTCTGATATTTCTATTATTTTATCTTCTATTTTATCTTCATTAAATTCAAAATCTTTAATTTCAGGATATTCTTTATTGCTATCAACTAATATTCTTGTCGGATATCTTATCGTACCCCACAATTTTCTAAATTCTTGGACGTGAAACGGAAAATCTCTATGAGAAAATTGTTTCCATCTTTTAGACGATTCTATAACCGCATAGCCTTCGTAATAATCTGAAAAACAAAACCATATATAAGCTTTCTTATAACTAAAATAATTTTCTTGATAATGAAGAGTTATTTTACCCAACCTGTTTGGTTTGTTTGTTTCTTCATTTATTTTTTTGGTTGTATGAATACTAATTTCTGTTTTATCCACATCATACCACTGAAACGGTATCTGCTTTTTTTTTATTTCTTTGGATCCGAATAAAACAGACTTTAATTCAGGTAATTTTTTCGCTATTATTTTTTCGTTTTCTTCTTTAGTCCATTCATAACCACAATTAGAACAAAGCCGGATGGCAACATGAACTAATTCTGAACATTCTGGACATCGTTTTTGATTTGTGCCTATTTCTTTTTTATCATTATCTTGTTGTTTTTTTGGAATAGTTATTTCTATGTTATCAAGATCAAGGCCAAATTCTAAAGAATTTGGTGTAAGATCAATAAATAAAATTTTTTTTTTCTCAGGATGCATTCTTAATGGCCTGCCCACCATTTGCTTAAAAAATCTCGCAGATTTTGTTGTTCGAGTACAAACAAGACAATCAAGCATTGGAAAATCAGATCCTTCCGAAAGAATATTTACAGATATCATAATTGGCCTAAAACCCATTTTCCACGCGTACATATTTGATGCTCGCTCCAATTTACTTAATATTTTAGTATTTGAATGAACAATCGCAACTTTTTCAGGATATTCTTTTTTAATTGCATCATAAAGCAACATTGCATGTTCAATAGTGCACGCAAAAACACAAATTCTTTTATATCCATTACAATATTTTTTAATGGCTTCAACCGCCGTTTTAATATGTATAACTTTTTCCATAACTTGACTTAACTGCCTTAATACGAAATCGCCGTTAATATCTATATCTACATTTGCAAGATCATTTAATAATTCAGAATTCATATATATTTCACCATGTAAAGGCATTAATTGCTTTTGCTCTAGCATCTCAGCATAAGTTATACGATGATTTAGTTTTGAAAAAAGATTTTCATTGCCATATTTTTTTTCATCCCCATAAATATAACCATGCCCCATTCTATAAGGTGTGGCAGTTAATCCTAATATTCTCATATTCGGATTTTTTATTCTTAAAGATTTTATTACTTGGTCATATTGGCTATTAGAGCCAATCGAAACATTATGAACTTCATCAATTATCAACAGATCGCATTTATAATAATTTTTCACGGAGCCTATAAAAGTTTGAATCGATCCTATTGTGATTTGTTTTTTAACTTTTTTTTCATTTTTTGAAGTACAACAAATTCCAAATTTGCTAGGTGGAATGTCTGTCATATCGACAAAAGTGTTGCAGAATTGATCTATCAAATCAGGTTTATGCATCAAAATCAAAAAAGACATTTTTTTGAATTCAAAATAAAGTCTATTTATTAACCGAGCTGCTATCACAGTTTTCCCGCTACCCATGATAGCCTCTAGCAAAACTTCTTTTTGCGTCTTGAGGTCGTTGTATATGACCTCAAGAGCTTCATCCATATATTTTTTAGGTATGTATTTTGACATTCTTAATTAGGCCAGGAATTACCAGAATTATTTGTTGGCATCTGTTTAGGAATATCTAATTTAACAGATTTTTTCTGACTCGGCGTATCATCAACAGAATTGTAAGCCTCTACCCTATTAGATAATCTTTCTGTATCTTTAATCGTTTTTACCGATATCGTAACCATAATAGGTATGCCATACAAATAACTATTTTCTCTAGTCATCGGGTATGGTTCGCCAACGATTCTACATATTCTTTTAATTGTGCCTTCCCCAATAGCTTGACAAGCAGAGGAAGGATTTTTAATATTAATATAATCTTTGAGAATTACACCACAATAATTACCTTCTATGATTTGCAGTTTGGGGACGAATTGCTTTCCCTTGCCATCTTTTGTATCTTTTATTTGGTCGCCTATTATAACAACTTTGTATTCACCTGCCGGCATTACTCTGCCAGCGCCATCATTCTCTTTTACATTTGGATCGAGATCCAAATCACATAGATTACTCATTTTTTTTCCTTTCTTTATTTATTTTATTTATTTATTAATTTAAGAATATCATTAAACCCAAATCCTTTAGGACAATTAATTTCAAATGGCAAATCATATCTGCTTTTAGCTTCAAACATTGGCCGAACATCAGTGTAAATCACTCTTTGTCCTTGACCAACCGCCTTATTTTTTTCCATTATATTTTCTGACGTTGTAACTGTCATACGATGATTTAAAAATAAAATAGCATAGGCGAGCTCTTTATATTTTGCCGCTGCTTTTTTGTGCAACTTCAGAGTAAATTTATCGAAAGATTCACCATTGATTGAAAAATTTTTAATTTCATTATGGCATATTAATATAATAGCCATATTTTTTTCATCATGTAATTTCATTAAACCTTTAATAAATTTTTCATGATACACCATGGCTTTAGCATACCCGTGTTGATATCCAATATCACCCGGATGTTCAATATTTTTTGATTCATTTCTGTTGTAATCATTTACTACTGATGTCCAGAATAATTTTTCTAACCAATCTAAAGTATCAACAACTAATGTTTTATATTGATGATCTTCTGTAATTAACATCGTTATATGCTTCCAAACTTCCTCGGTCGTTTTGGCCAGCGGAAAATGATCAACTATAATAGTAGTAAGACTCTTTTCAGTTTGCAAAAAAATTGGATTAGGCGAGTTGGCCGCCCAAGAACTCTTGCCTAACCCCTCTAAACTATGAATTAATATTATGGGCGCTCCCCCGTCCGGGTTGTCTGTCACAATATCAATAAGACTCATTTTTTCAATTTCCTCCTTTTTTATGGGACAATTCTTTTTATTACAATTACCTTCATTTTTATTTAAATTATTATCATTGCAACGTAAAGCATCACTGGCCGGGGCTTTTTCCGGTCCAGTGGATGCGCTGGTTATATTCTTCTTGTTCCTATCCCGTGTTTAGTGCTTTTGTCCCATGTTGTGGCTCGGTCAAAAATATCGTGCTTTGGTTTTTTAGTCTCTTCTAAATTTAAAGAATCAACTATCTTTTTTGCTGTCTCCTTTGTTCTTGCCATAACCTCAACACTGTTATGATTATGGGTATCTATGATGCTTTGTTCATCGGCTGAAAGTATATATCTTTTTCTCATTTTAACATCCCATGAATATAACAAAGAGATATTATTATCTCTCCATCAATTATTTGTTTGTGCAAAAATTCACATTGCAAAAAAAATGGTTCTAATTTTTTATAAATCATTATTTTTTTTAAATAAATAAGATTTATCTTTTTTAAAATAATCACATAAAATCTTCTCTTGATCTTCTGTGGCATCTCTTTTGCCTGTCACAATGCCACTCATATGAGATTCTATTATTCCACATTCAAGTCCAACTTGAGCTGAGGTTTTTTGAGATTTTATGATTTCAAACTTTAAATTTATTAACATTCATTCTCTCCAATTTTATAAATAATATATAATATATTATATATTACATAATATATAATATATTATTCAATCTGTCAAATCTTTTGTTAAAAAATATTGAGTTGAAGGTCCAGATTCATCAATAAAAATTTCTTTTCTACCCGCAAGTGATTGAACTACATCTCTGAATTCATGCGGTTTTAAGTTTTTTATAATTCTTTTTCTATCAGCTATCATCTTGCCAGTCGGTTTTTTTTTGTTTTTTATAACAAGAGCGATTCCTTGTTTGAAAATATCACATATCTTATGGAAATCACCTGTTTTTATTTTTTCAAACAATACATTTAATTTCCAATCACCAACTAAATTCGCTACATTAATGCCATAATCTATATCATCAAGCTGCAACGGTCGAACAAAATCAAAATTTTTGGATGCCCAATGAACTAATGCATATTTGATGCATTCATAGTATTTTCTGCTAATAATGCCAACTTTTCCTTCATTATTTTCTCTATTTGCAGTATCTATTACAAATCGGGAAAAATCATTTAATCTGTTGTAACCCGAATTATCAATATCTAATTTCACTGTAGAATTCATTACTTCAGCAAGCGTGCTATTTGAAGATTCGTAAAGAAAAATCTTAAGTAATTCTTTTAAAAAATTATCTAATTTTTGATTTATGTTGTTTGATGTTGGTTTTCTATGTAACATTTTTCCGGCATAATGCCAAAACGTAAACCTTTGAATTAAACCACTCGTAAAATCTTCGGGTAAAATATTATCAAAGATATCGGTTGTAGTATTTCCTATGATAATTAAACATGGTTTTAAAATTATTATATTTTTTTTAAAATCTGCATAAGGTTTGCTATAACTTCGTCCACATCTCGTATATAATTGCAATAAGACTTCTATCTTACCCGCTGTAATTGGATCATTTTTCCCAATTCTTTTAAATAAATATGAAATTTCATCTAAATTAATAATACATTGTGAATTATTTTGAAGAGCCTTTAAAAGCGCAGGCCCGCTTGAAAAATCATCAGGACCAAAAAACTCTTTAAAATCAAAATTTTCCATAGCCTCTCTAATTCGACTATCTGAATCAGTTTTTCCAGTGCCCGTCCCGCCAATTTTAACGTGATAAAAATTAGGCCATACATTTGAATAAGATATTTTGCCTACCAATGCCCTGGCAATAAGACTAATAATAAGAGGAAAATTATATTGAGGTATGTTTGGCGTATCTAATGTATTAAGCGCTTCCATACCCTCGGATATTAATCCGCCCGGATTTAATATTAATTTTGATATTTTCAATGATTCATCATCGTCTTGTTCAATATCTTTTCTTTCTATTATTTGTATATTTATAGGTCTTTCAAGTTTAGATTTTTTCTCCTGCATATATTCTGTTTGTCTATTTTTTTGGCCTTCTGGATCAACTTTATTAGCCAAGCTCTTGATTGCTTTTTTGACACTGCCGCCATAATCCAAAATGCACAGAACATCAAAACAATCAAGACTTTTACCATCATTGTTAAGATTTGATAAAGGATCGGCTGCGCCATGATGAGAATAACATCTATTTTCAGGCAACATAGAAACGCCAGGTATGCCGCTTTGAGAGTTTGGAGATAAAAACCTTGTCCCTTTTTTAATGTATCCACGCTCTGTCAACACAACAGCCAGGCTAAAATATTGGTTTACTTTTTCAATAATAGTCCCATTGCTACCTGTATAAATTTTAGGCTGAGCAAAAGTTTCTTTTTGTTCTTTTTTTGTCTCTTCTTGAGTGTAGAAATTAAGACAATCAATTACAAAACTATGTTTATTATCTGATAAATTTAAAAATGGTTTATCAATTTCAATAATAAATTCATAAGGGGAATTGTCTGTTATTTTATTGGGTACAAAAAATACCTGCTGAGCTCTAAATTGAACCGGATCACCTTTGACTTTTAGGGTTGCACCGGCTGCGTATTTTATCCATATATTATATTCAACGGGACTTAGGAGAGGGATAATAACTTTCCATCTGTTACCCAGTTTTTCTTGTTTGTGTCTGCTGGTTGTATATGCAAGATAAGCAATATTGTATAAATCATAAACTTCTTTAATATCTTTGTAGCTCAAATTATCATGATCGTGATCCACAACAACAATATAATACAAAGATTCAAGAGCGGTCTTTTTTGTCTTGTCATTGGCCTTGTATGGCGTTAATAATTTAGATTGTAGTTTGGCGCCTATTCTAGGATTTTGAGCCATATTCGTGAGTTGGTTCAGTGATATAAATTTATCAGGTGTCTTGTCTGATAGATTTATATAAATAGGCAATATTTCTATATCTAGCATACTATTTTTATTCATTTTAATAATTAAAAATCCTTTTAATTATTCTTTTAGAAAATATTTAGGATTTATATTAAATATTTCACTCATCTTGACTGCAAAAGAAATAGGCTTATTTTTAAAAACATATGACACCATTGCCGGCGTCACATTTAACTTATTTGCTAACCATGTTTTATTTACTTTAATTCGCTTCATTTCTGTTATAATTATATCTACATCTAATTCCATCTCATTAACCTCCTTTCTTCTAATTTGTAATAGTTTTAACAAATATTAAATTTATTGTCAAACATAAATTAAAAATAAATTATATTTGACAATAAAAATATATAAGAGTACATTAAACGTATGGAAAATAATTTTTTATTACTTCAAAAAATAATTTCAAACTTTAGTCCAACTAGTCCAACTTTAGTCCAACTCTTAAAAACGAAGCAACTCATTTAATTTCAATTAGTTAAGGCAGTTTAGTCCAATATTCCAACACCCCCCTATATACAATTATTTTTATTAAAAAAAAAATTCACTATGGTAGTAGTTGGAATATTGGATTTATATATATATATATAATATATATATTTATATATATATATATATTATATATATTTAAGCGCATTCCAATTTAATTTATTTTAGTCCAACGATGATTGGACTAAGTTGGAATAGTTGGACTAAATCATTATAATTAAAATTTATTATAAAAATATCAATAAAAATAAAATATGGTATACTATAATTATGGCTTTAGTCGAAATAGAGTGGGAGGGTGGCAATACTGTTAATTTGATTGGGTTTGATTGGTTTGTTCGGTTTATCCGGTTTATCCGGTTTATCCAGTTTATTCGGTTTATCCGATTTTACTACTTTAACCCCCATGAGTTATTTTTAAAAAAAACAGCAAAAATAAAAAATGGATTCAAAAACAATAAAAATTTATAAATTTTATATAACTGCTATGCTTGCTCTTATAATTGTATGTGAAATAATTTTCAATTGGATTTATTATCCAATTAGAAATAGATTTGAAATTAATGAGGCTGCATACGCAGAAACTGAAAAAAAATGTGATAAAAATTTTAAAATGTTATTTGAACAAAGAATAGATTTAAAATCAATAGAAACGAAATTAGATAATATAGAAAAAAATACTGAAGATCTAAAAAATTTATTTCAAATTTTGGATAATAAATTATTTGAGACAATTAAATAATTTTTACATTTTCTCCATTAGTAAAAAATGTGCGCCTTTC
>Ga0307375_10000695_pt1 | contig 40349 bp, 34 predicted proteins | sample TR1MG_FD_202531 | JGI IMG/M metagenome (GOLD analysis project Ga0307375, IMG submission 202531) | Soil microbial communities from Risofladan, Vaasa, Finland - TR-1 | ecosystem: Environmental > Terrestrial > Soil > Coastal area > Acid sulfate soil | place: Finland: Risofladan, Vaasa | collected...
TAACCATGGGGTCAGAGAAAAACTCTCGGTTCGGCGGCATCCCGTTTTGCACAACAGAACACGGAAAACATATGAATGCAAACCGAGCACCAGTACTTATGGCACAAGACCCCTCGGGAATACGGTACCGGAGTCATCATTGGTCCGGGGCCGCCGGCAATGATGATGATGGTGGTCGTCGTGGTGTCTCCGGGCGCCGGAACCATCGTGCTGATTGTGATCAGCACGATCACGATCCGAAGAGAACGGGAGGTGATCGGTAGGAGGTAAGCGCAACTCAGGTGGGTCGTTCTGATTAAGGCAGAGCGACTAGATCCAATCCATTACGTTCTGCCGAACGGCAAGAACAGTACGAATTGATCACCTGTGAAAACGGAACCGCTAGCGCACATCAGCTATCACGGGTTCAGATCAGGAAAACTGGCGGTGCTCTCTAATATTGTCATAGCTGACGGCGAGCTCTTGTCCAAGCCTCATGTCAGTATTCACGATTGGCTCATTATCCAAGCGCCCGAACACCAACCTGGCTTCGTCGTCACTTGTTTCAACCAAAAGCCATAACCACTCGCTCTCACCCGATCCGGAGTCAGCGATTTCAATTTTGATATGCTCGCCCTTTTTATATCGTCCACTCATTTGTAACTCACATTAATGCACGAGGCCTCACGCTGTCGAGTACCGAAGGGCTTCGAATAAATAGAAATCTGATCTAAATCGCACCGGTCGTGATTGGACGAACCGGGAATCCCTCGCCTTCGAGCCTCCCTTTGATTTCCATTAAACGTGCGCATTGTTTTTCGGTAGGGAGTTTTCTTGGCATCGCGACCGCCACGGAAAGAATCCCCGTATCGTCTGGACTCAACAGTCCTTCACGCAGGCCAAATTCACGGAGCTCGTTCCAATATGCTGCACCAAGTTGGAGTACTGTTGTTTGATTCTCGATGCCTACCTCAATCTTCTGGTCTGCCGCGGAATGTTTTATTAGTGCGACGTCCTCGGCGCGATCAATCAATTCCTTGTAGAACGCTGGTATTAGAACTAACTCCAACTCCGCTGCTCGCTTCCAGCAGAGTTCCTTTTTACACCATTCCGTAATATTTTGTAGCCCGCCCTCGGGAGAAAGGATGACGTTAAGGACGGCCTCTGCGACTTGAGCTATTTGTGCCTCAAGTGCTGCAGAAAGACCTTGGCGATTCCAGATACTGCGGAAATCAATGGCGCTCCCTGGTGCTTCCGTATCGATCATCTGCGAGAGTTTGGCAACCGTATACGCGACGATGTTCGCACGATAACCTCCGTGGTACCACGGCTGCTTGGAGACGATTTGCTCAGTTCGCCTGAACAAAATGGCTTTGGCCACAACACGCTTGAAGTATTCCTCGCTGAATTCGTCTGCGTTCTTGTCCCATGCTTGAGTAGCATACGAACTGAAAGACATAAAGTTCTTCTGAGCACCCAAACTGACAACGTGCGGCAACTGCCGCCACGCGTTTTCGAACTTCGCCAGATCTGTCTTAGCAATCAACTGCTGGCGCGGGCGTTGGAGAACAAACTTTTTCCGCGCCGCAGGGGTAAGGTGGCTTTGCTCATTCAAGTATTGTCCACGAGCTCTTTCATAGAACCATTGAGTACCATACTGCGCTCCACCAATCGCTGGTGCCCACAATCTCCTTGAAATCTGCTCCATTCGTCTGTGGAATTCATGGTTGGAGAAGAAGTCTGCATCACTGACGCGATTTTGGCTGTTTGCGCATCGCGAGATCTCCGGTATCACCTGCCCAGAACGTTCGGGCGGAACCACCGATAGCTTCATCTGAACGAAAATGTTATCGAGAGCGGCACGATCATTTCGCCGGGCGGCTGCTAAAGACGCGGTTGTTTGGCCGCCATTGACGATTTGGAGGTCGGATGCGCTGACAAGGCGGAGACCCGCTCCATTGCTGACGATATTGACATCTGAAGCGGTACAGGCAATACCGTTGTTGAACGCGAAGAACATGTCTGGCCGGTTCAGTATTGTTTGCCGGATACCTTTGTTGATCCTTCCCCTTGCGCTCAGGAAAGACCGAACGTTTCCCTCCAGTAATCTGCTTCCGAACTGATCGTATATGTTGGCAAGTGCTGCGCCGGGAATGACGCAAAGATAGGCACGATACTCGTCGGACTCGACGCTAGCCCCAAGGCACGGAACACCGTCTTTGACTAGTTCAGTAAAATCAACTTCGAGATCGTCTTTACCCGTCTTCGATTCGAACGCCCGTTGGAACCGCGTGATGTCCCAGATGTGGAATTCTGTAGCAATACCCGCTATCTCCGCCTCTGGCCAGTCTTTCATCTTAGAACTCATGACGGCATCCGATACCAGGTAAAAGCGAAAGCGCGTGATCGCACCTTTATTTTGGAACAGCAGCCGCGCTAATCCTGAAGCCGGGTTGCTCTCCTCGATCTCACCATGCAAGCGACCAGATACTGCATCCTCGCAAAAAGCACGCAAGCGAGAGAATAAAGGGGTGGCGTATGTTAATGTCAGGCTTTCGGGTTCCTCACTGCCGCTGAAATCAGCCAGAAACAAACGAACCGAACCGTCCGCATCATCAAACGCAAACCCGTCTACCCCAAGCGATCTGTTTTTTGATCCGGTTCCCCGATAGTAACAAGCCTCAAAATCCGCCACTTCCTGCGCATCCTGAAGTAGTTGAACGGTGTAGTCGACGAATGCAAAGTGTCTAAAGTTTTCCTCTGCGACAGCCTGCGAGGCGATTTGTTCCAGGACTTCTTTCCGAAAATCGTTAGTTTCCATGGCCAGCTACTCGATCGATGATTGAAATTCCCGACAAAGACTTAAATCCAAAATGTAAGTGGCGTCCATGATCCCATGAGACACCGAGTTACGCGTTAAGCGAGGAAAACCCTCACTGACCTTGAACACAACCGTCCGCTCTGGTCTGAAATAGCGCATTGCCGCCTTGTCCTGTTCGGCAAATCCAGCTTGTGTCAGCCGAAGTTCTAACTCATACAGGGCATTCGCATCTCCACCGAGGCCGGCTTTAATACGTTGAACAAGACTGAAGAGGTTCAGAGCGGACCCGTCTGTTTCGACCGATTCGGCTAGTCCTGTAACAACCAGAAATAGACTGTTGCCGGCAGCCTCAAGCTGATCAAGAGATGAAATAGCAACCTTGTTCGAGCCGGTCTGGCACGTCTTAACTTCGATCGCCATGCCAGGAAGACGAAAATCCTGCGGCGCGTCGGAGGGTCCCGTCCAGCCTCGCAAGGCGGGCACAGCTCCAAATCGAGGGATCACGAAGTCTTGCAGCAGCAGAAGCTCACCCATGAGGCCCCGTGCCTCTGAATCAGAAAGTCCCGTATGGTCGAGCTGTAACAACTTCTTCCACCGGTATACACGCGCTAGCACCGCCGCAGGACCATCGGCGGATTTGATAGTTGAGGTGCTATCCACAACGTCGCTGCAGAGGATGGAAAAAGGACCGGTCAGCTCGGAACTTTTCACACGTAACGTAAGCACCCAGCGACCGTCGGAGCGAATTGTTCTCGACACCTCAAGAGATTCAAAGTCAGGCGGAGTAGCAGGTTCCGTATAACTCACCAGCATCAGCACTCGCTCGTCGCCGATGTCTAGCCCAGCATAGAGATCCAGGGGATGAATGTCATTGATGCGCCGGAAAACTGGCCGGTCATGCTGGTGCGCTAAAGCCAGCCAAAGCTCCTCAACCTGCGTCATCCTCTTCCTCCTGAATGTCGTCGTCCACTGACTCCTCCAACATCGCTCTCCATTCGACGAGATTCACACGGTATTTAACCCGGCCAGCCACCGCGCTGTCGTCGAATTCCGGCATGCTCAGCCCGAGAGCGATCAGCTCGTCTTCCCCAGTGTCGAACGGCACCTGTTCGCCTTCAGGTCCTGTAAAAGGTGCAATGACGTGGATAAGGAGAAGAGGCCGGGGACGCACCTCTCGATATTCGCGATCGGACGCGTTTTTGTTGGCTTGTTTGGCACGTGCATTGATTGCCTGCACGACACTCATCGGGAGGCCTTCACGCTCAATGCCACGTGAGCCAACTCGCATATTGCGGCCTGATACGAGAATTCCGTTCTCTTTTACGGTTACAGTTCGTTTTGCTGGTGAAACACGCGTATTGGCGAAAGAAATCGGAGGCTCTCCTCCTCCCGCAAGTACGACATCCCACTTGAGCAGCTTCGGCTCGGTGGTTCGCTCAAAGAAATCGGCTAAATCCTCGGTCTGGAATGCAACATTCAGTGGATGAACTTCAAAATTTCGCAGCAGGTCCGCTACAAGCTCTTTATCTACACCCCGCCAAATGGGATTGTTCCATTCCGACATTTGGACGTTCACGCCAGATGCTTCAATCTTGTCGATCGTGCCCAACACTGCGCGCTTGTTCGCTGTGATAACGTTCTTGCTTGTCTTCAAACGTGTTGATTCCAGCCCCTCTTTGCTGATCGAAATGACCCGCTCAATCGTATGAGCAAGCCGCATTTTGTTCTGCGCTGTGACTATCAGGGAGTCCGGATGGGCCCGAACTTTCAGTCCGAATTCCATTGGAGTGGCATTCCTGCGCCGCATTCTTTGCACTTCAGCTCTCACTTCCTCTGTAGCGGCAGTAATGTGTGAATACCACTGGATTGCCTCTTCGGCCAGCCAGAGCTTACATAGATCGGCGTACCCGTCGCGGTAACCGAACCACCTCCCCATTTGCAGCAGGGTGTCGTACATCTGTGAATTGCGGTAGAAGTAACTGGTGCTAAGACCCTCAAGCGTCAAGCCGCGAGACAGGCTATTGCCGCCGACTGCGATGACTCGCAATCCATTATCCCGGTGTGCCGCGTAGTCCAGACTTGCGGCACCCGTTCTCTGATTGACGGCCTTCACGACCATTGGCAATGCAGCATCCAGTAATGCTCGCTGCAATCTTGACCACTGCACATCCGACTCGCCAAACAATGCAATCGATGTCTGCCTAAGCTCCGCTAAAGTCGGGTTTTGCAGCGCAATCTCTGGATCGAGCTGGCTATAGTTCCTGATGTCTTGCTGAATTCGGCTGAGTTCGGAACCTATCAACGCAGCGACCTGATCCTGCACCGCGGTAAACCGGCTCACATTTACCAGCATGGAGCGATGTGTACGCACCTGCCCGCGTAAATCGCGTAATGCATTTGTCACTACAAATGCCCGTATCGCTACTCGCAGGCTATCTGGAAGCGTATCAACCAACAACGACGACTTGTGACGGGCCGGAAAGACTGAGTCGGCATCCGCAATGGAGTGCACGATGCCTCGCCGTGAATCGTCGCCAAAGATCGCAACAGGCCCCACGTAGTTTGTGGGTGGTTCAAGTGTATATATGAAATCGCGCGGGAATAGGTCGTCTCCCAGCATCTCAGTCTCGCTGTCTGGGTTGATGAAGATATTGGCGAAAGGTGTGGCCGTGAATCCAACGTAACTGGAGCACGTAAATAGCTGTAGCAACGACCTGATTTGCTTGTTGATCTCCGTGGGATCAGTTGAAAGAGGATTCGTGTTGACGGAGGCACTGTCCGCTTCGTCATCAATGAGAAGCAGCGGAGCGTCAATTTTCCCGTTTTGTCCCGCGTTGTACTCCGTGAGCCACTTTGCAAGGTTCTCCAGAATTCTTCGGTTCTTTTTTACAACCACCAGAACCGGTTCTTTAAATACGTCGAGCTTGAAACCCAAAGCGTTTACGACAGATTTACTGAAGTCCTTGTCCCGTGAGGTAAAGACGCCCGCTGACCTTCGACCATCGATTGTGCCCACACCAACCGTCCGCGTGATTCGGCGAAGTATGCCTGAGCTATCCAACCCTACGAACCCTTCATCAAGTCGCTCCTGCGTTTGTCGCCTCAGGCTCTCAAGAGTCCCCGTCAGCAGTATGATCAATCGATATCCTGCATCACCTGCTTTACAACACAATGCCGTATAAGTCGCGGTCTTTCCGGATTGCACATCGCCAATGACCAACCCACGTCGTTTCCAAGCTCCGGCCCGAGTCGGATCTCCAAGCAGGTCCAACACTTCGTCAGTTACGGAATTGAGGGTACCAAGCACCTTCGGTGGCCAGTCCTTCTTCTGCAGAGATTGGAGGAACCGCTGCCAGTAGAACGGTTCAATCGAAGCTCTGCGCGCATTCAACCAAGGCAGGTGCTCTTCATCTCCAAGAAGTGCTGTTCCCGTGTCCATCGTGATCGCAAGTTTTGCGTGAAGATGACGAATCAACGACTGAAACTCACCATCATCGATCGGAAACACCGATCGCAAACGTGCGGCCAGGTTATGAATTGTCTCTTCGTCCGAAGCACCGTCTTCCGGCAGGGAGACAAGTACTGCGTTTTCAATCAACTTTGCGTTTTCGACAGACATGATTCCAACTTTTCTTGTAATTTCTCTATGTCGTTCGGATACCGGCTGAAAGGCTCGATGGAGCCAATTCCTCTAACAAACCTAGCCGCCGCTTCGGATTCTCTTCCGATAACATCTAATAACCGAACCGCGAGGTCATATAGTTCTTCACGAGCGCCTTGGTCCGTTTCATTCAAATGTGGACGCCGCTCAGATGCCATATCTGCATAGAGCGCGTCAAAAGGAAAGGTCCGTTCCGTACTCTGCAGGAACTTCTGAAACAGTGATAAGCCGCTATCCGACATCAACGATTCCAGAGCCGTTATTAGTGGGTGTTCGCGATTGATCGCATATACCACCCCACCGCGGACAACACTGCGATCCCAAAGATGAACTACGTCGTCGCTGTTTGCTCTCCGTCCCCGGAACGTGTAAACGCGACGGCTCCCCTCACAGATGCGCTCTACAGTGATTTTCAGGTTGTTCCGCACGGCTTCCGGAGGAAATGCAGCCGATTTCTTTACATCAAGCGTCCATAGATGATCTAGCGCATTGGGAACGTCAACTCGCACCCTCGCAAGCTTTGTCATCTCTTCCTGTCGAATCAGACGGAACCACGACCCCCAGTTGATTAGTCGGCGGTTCCGATAGACATAGAAACCCTGATTCCTCCTTAATCCGTCCTCACCTCCTGCCAGAGTCAGGTTTTCGGCGGATAACCGCGAAATGTGAGGCAGGATGTATGGTGCGACGCTGACTCGTTGTCCGTCGATAGTGAAACTTTCCTCCGGTAGTGCTTGCGTTGCCGGATTCGATGTAAGAAAAGGGTCTTGAGGGATGAGAGTATTGCCGTTGATGCTGATCGACAGCCCAGGTTTACGAGCAGTGCCGGACGAGAGATAACGGTGAAATACCAGTGACAGATGATCTCTTGCCCTGTCGATCCTATCGCCGAGCGCGGTCTCGATGGACGACTCGCCCGCTGCCAATCGGTCGAAGACTTGCCACAGGACCAGCGTGCCTGAGTCTCTTTCACGAAGTTCGCTGAAATGTGGCATCGATATAAGTTCTGAGTCTCTTATACCAGTGAGAATCCAATCCTGGCGCTCCTCAACAAGATCGAGATCCCATCTCCGCGCGCTTATTATCTCGTCCCGCTTGGTAACCACGGTTAATCTTCTGCACTGCGAAAGCGAAGCGGTTTTCAATCCCAACCCGAATCGTCCGAGGTCCGAGCTTGCACGAAGCAGCCGCGGATCTTTGCTCCCGTGACGCATCGCTTCGACCAGTGCTTCGGGGGGCATTCCGTGACCATCGTCGAGCACTGCGACGTAAGGGTCCCCATACGGCAGGAATCGGATTTGAACGGTTTTCGCGTCAGCAGAGATGGAATTGTCGATTATGTCGGCGAGGGCGGACTCGAACGAGTATCCAATAGCCCTCATCGATTCCAGAAGTACTGGCGCTAAGGGAGGGAGGTGAAGCTCAAATGCGGAATAATCCATTTCGGCTGGCACGTGGGTCACACTCCCAGACGAATTTGTAACCTAATGAAGTCGAAATAGGCTATCTGGGTGACGACGGCATAATAGCATTCAAAACGGTACAGACCATATGATTTGTGAGCACTATTTCTACCAACAATAACGTTGAGGTGAGTCGCTCGACTTTAGCCGTTCGATCTCCGGGATATGAACACTGATTTCAGCCGATCTCGCAGTGCATTCTGATCGCTAGTTTGACACTCCCAGATAACGACGACTCTCCAGCCCAATTTGCGGAGCGTAGCAACTGTTCTGCGATCCCTTTCGACATTTTTATTCAGTTTATTAAGCCAGAAGCTCTTGTGTGATTTCGGAGTATAGGCAAATCGGCAACGTGGATGCCGGTGCCAAAAACAACCGTGTACGAAGACAACGGTATTATGCTTCGACAGCGTGATATCTGGCGTTCCAGGCAAATCCCGTTTGTGCAAGCGAAACCGGAAGCCCAGGCGATGCAGCAGTGAACGAACTATGCGTTCGGGCCCCGTATCGCGTGCCCGAATCCGGGACATGTTCCAGCTTCGGCGCTCCTTGCTTAAGCGATCCATTAGCTAACGCCCCTTTGGGCTCAGAACCTCGCACACTTTCTCAGCAATTGACCTCGCTAACAGAGGCGGCACGGCATTTCCGACCTGGACATACTGGGACGTACGGTTACCCATAAAGAAGTACGAATCAGGAAATGTCTGCAGGCGAGCTGCTTCTCGAACGGTCAAGCTTCGGCATTGCAGAGGGTCCGGATGGATATAGTAGTGACCGTCCTTGGAAATGTGTGATGTCACAGTCGTGGACGGCCGATCTGCAATCTGTACACGGAAACGGTCCGCGAATGGGACACCAGCTAGATCGCCGTCTACATTCTCGTGATTTGGCAGCAGTCCTTTTGGGAAATCATCCAGCTTTGGGGACTTGTCGTGCTGTTGCGCAAAGCACGAGGCAAACAGATAACGGTGCAAATCCGAAACTATGTGACCTCTAGTTTCGTGATTCAATACACAATCCGGATGTTTGGCGAGATACCAATCCTCTTGATAGTCGATCGAGACGGGAGAGTCGATGTAAACTCCACCGCGGTCATACTCGTAATCCTTCAGGCCAGCGACAACTTCTCGAATGCGCTTTGCCACTGAATCACCTTTCAACTGCTTAAACCATTGCTGGTCGCAAGCTGATCGAACTGCAGAGATCCAGCTTTCCGAACTGTCTTTCTGTTTTGATAATCCACTTCTGAGAGGTGGAAGGCCGGCAAACACTTGCGAGCAACTGATTGTTTTCACATCCGTCAGCGGTGTTGGATTTATGTCGGCCACATCCGACCTGACACCAAGAAGTATCACCCGATGTCGTGCTTGCGGAACGCCAAATCGCTCGGCATGGACGACAAACTTAAACGGATCTGTCACCGATTCTTCCGTCGGGCATATGAGCGAGACAATCCGATAGTGGTATTTTGGACCTCGCTTACTTGAGCCCGTTGCTTTCGCGGGATCCTGCAGATCGTCTTTTATCTGATCGAAAATATTATGTTCAAGCACCTTATGCGAAAGCAACCCTTTTACGTTTTCCATCACAAATATGATGGGCCACCTTTTCGCGATTATCTTCAGATACTCCCGGTACAAAAGGGTGCGTTCGTCCTTGTCGGGTCGATAATCTTTGATAGTCTTGCGTCTCGATCGGCCGACCAATGAGTATGCCTGACATGGAGGGCCGCCAATTAGGACCCACTCGGCACATCCTTTCAATGCGACGTCGATTCGCTTATCAATTTCTTCGGGAGCTGTCTTGCCGAGTTCTGCACACCAAGCTTCCGAGGCAGCCTGCTGCGCAATTTTGGGATAACGCGATGCGAGTGAATTCCAATCAGCCCCGACTTTAAGTGCGTCGTAATATTCCTTCAGTTCTTCGCCGGCTCTGACCAGTTTGCGGTACAGACTTCTTAACCGAAGAGTTTGGTGTGCGCAGACTTCCTTCTCGATAGAGAGCACGACATCGAAAATGGGCCGGCCCTTGATGTTGAACTGCGAAAAACCTTCGCCAAGACCTCCGGGGCCGGCGAACAGGTCGATTACAGGAATGAGATGGGAGACGCCAGCGCGAGCGACCATCTGGTTAGGCTCCCTGCCGATCGCATCTATGAGATCTAAACGCGCCGTGGAGGTTCTCTATGAAATGCTCTGATTTTCGAATGTCCGCATCCGGCTGTCTCCGGAGGAAATCTTCCAAACAACGCTTTCCGATCTCACTCCAATTGTTTTGCTCGATCAATTCGTGACAGGTGGTGCAAGCCCGCCATTCACCAACAGACCTGTAGTTATATTCAAGGAGTTCGAAATCCTGCGCCGCATACCGAAACGGGAGTTCAGTTTCAGTTGAGCAGAAGTCACACGTCTCGATTTTGCGTTTCTCTGCGCTCATGTTTGTTTCCCCTTAATCCTACATCCAAGGTGTCGCTGTTGCGAACAACCACGACCACTGTCACCTCTGGGTGGATGGCCACGAAACTCGCCCTTGATTTCGTGGCCTCGCTCCAGACCCTCCCGATGCTTCAACCCTCGTTGAGCAGCGCCATTACCTTGACCTGCTGCTTCTCAATCGCCTTGACGGCCTTCTGCTTCGCACCACTGCGAATGTGCGTGTAGTGGCGCACCATGTCGGCGGACATGTGGCCCACCAGCGACTCCGTCACGAGGATCGGGACATCGGCTTCAGCCGCCTGGGTGATGAACAGGTGCCGCATGTCGTGAAACCGCAGTCCGGGAAGACTCGCTTTCTCGCAGAGGTTGGACCACGCCGTCCGCCAGCTCGACTGGTGATCGGTGGGATCGTATCCGCGTTCACCCTTCCGAGGATCATCAGGGCGAGTGTGTTTCGTGCGGTCCTTGGGCAACAGGTAGTGCTCCGGCTTACTCGCCCCCGCTTTCCTTGCGCGTTCCAACAAGCGCTCCAGCGCCCAGCGTGCGGGCCCGTTCAACGGGATATCTCGGCAGCCGGCATCCGTCTTGGTCGCCTCTCGCGGAATTGTGATCCACGCTTCCTTCTTCGTCAGACGAATGTTGCCGAGTCTAAGTTTCTTGATCTCGATACTCCGTTGACCGGTGGCGCAGGCCGAAATTACCGCTGCGCAGAACGGTACCTCCCATGTCGGGTTTGATTGCGCTGTTTTGAGCAGCTTTATGAATTGCTTCTGGGTGATAGCTCGTCCGACGCCGTTCTTGGTCTCCGGCAGCGGCCTGTAATCGTCTTCGAGCCGCGACCACAGTTTCGCCCGCCTCAGCACTTGGGCGAGATAGAGGATCTCCAGATTCACGGTTGCGGGTTGTACATTCCCTTCTCCGCGCTTCTTCTTCATGTCCAAGCGAGCAACCTGGTACTGCTCGAGATCAAGGTTAGTAACCTTGTCGAGCCGCTTGTTTTCGCCAAAAACCCCCATTACTGCCTTCAGGCAGGTCTTCTCGATGCGAAGAGACTTCGGTCGCTGAAGCTTCCGAAGCGCAAGCCGTTCCTCGATCGCACGCTTCAGCGGCCAATTCCTCATGTCGTTCGGCGTCTGGCCCGCCTTATAGCGGGCCAGACGATCGTTGCGTTCGTCGCGGGCTTCGGATTTCAACTCCTTGCCAGTGGACTCCTCGTGCCACTTGCCATCGAGTCCCTTGTACTTGAAGGACCAGAACCGGTCGCCCTTACGGCGAAAGAGGTTTTCACCATCTCTCGCCATTGCTATTGCACCTTCTTCTCGCCTCGAAGGCTGTGCGCCTTGTTCGGCTTATCGAGGCTAGGTTGCTGCGCTTCGGACTCCTGCGCCTGCACCGTGTGGTCGTCCAGCGTCTTGTCGAGGGCCGACTTGCGATACATGATTCGGCGGTCAAATTGGATGAAGGCTGGGTCGCGCCGAGCTGCGCGGCGGCGACGGAGTGTAGACAGCGAAACGCCCATGTAACGGGCGGCTTGTTTCTCATTGAAGGTGTTGGGATCGTCGAAGATCCCTTGCGCTACTGAAGACAAAACTTCCTCCCGGCGAGACCTGCTCGCCTTGAACTTGAAATTTGTTTCGGAAGCGATTCGGGGCAAGGGACCCGGTGCACGCGGCACGCGGTAAGTGGAGAAGTTTCGTCGGGCACAACTACGCCCGGAATGGAAACCGAATCGCTTTTCAGTAGGGAGGTGTTGCTGCCGCTATTGCTTCCCAAGCATCGCCGGCGGCGCTCGGCATCCGTGTGAACGGGCCCACGGACAAGCCCAAAAGGAATTGCAGTATAGCTGAATGCTCTGGCGTTGTCACGAATTTTCTCGAGCACTCGTGCGTAACGTGGATGACTTATGTGGGAGGAACGAAAAGTTATGTGGGAGTTATGTGGGTCTGAGGCTTTTTCGTGCTCGGCAGGATTTGTAAATGCTTGAAACTTTTGGCTGCCCCCCAGGGATTCGAACCCCGATATGCTGATCCAGAGTCAGCTGTCCTACCATTGAACGAGGGGGCAGTGCCGTGCGGCTAAGTTGTGCGTCGCGCTTAAGGAAGACAAGCTCTCGCGACGTTTCGATTCTACGTGGTGCCTCATACGATCGTCAACTCGCCGGCGTCGCGCGGTCTTCTTTCCTCTTTCTCACAATTTTCCGTCCGCCTCTGACGCCCATTTTATAGACTGATAGAATTGTCGGTCGGTCTAGTGTTAGGGCCCATTCCTATACCGCCGGGGAGGTCTTCATGTCCACAAATGTTGGCAGGATCGAAGCGTTCGATTTCACTTCGATTGCGCGTCAGCCGCTCGACGCCGAGCGTTGCGCGCTTGTCGTCATCGACATTCAGGAAAAGCTGCTTCCGCCCATCTTCAATAACGAAGCGATGGTGCGGAACACGCAGTTGCTCATTCAGGCCGCGAAGATTCTCGGCCTTCCCATCCTGTTGACGACGCAATATGCGCGCGGCCTTGGCGGCACAGTCGCAGACATCGCTGGACTCATCCCGGAGGTCGCGGCCATCGACAAGGTTGAATTCAGTTGCTTCGGCAAGGACACCTTTTGTACGGCGGTCAAGTCGCTGCCGGGCAATCGCAACACGATGCTGCTCTGCGGAATGGAAACGCACATCTGCGTCATGCAGACCGCGCTGGGCGCTCTTGACCAGGGATACATCGTTCACGTCGCGTCGGATGCGGTGGGCTCGCGCAGCGAATGGAACTGGCAGGTTGGCCTGGAGCGCATGCAGAATGCAGGTGCGGTCGTTTCTTCCACGGAGATGATGATCTACGAATTGATGCGCAAGAGCGGCACTCCCGCCTTCAAGGAACTTCTCAAGTACATCAAGTAATTCGACCGTGGTGGATCGATGAAGAAGAACGTGCTGCCGCTCGGACTCGAAGACTTGGACGGCATTGTTGCGGATTTCGGCCTCGCATCGTGCTCCGCCTGACGAACATGCGCGAACCCTCCTCCACAACCGGTGGTCTCGCTCCTGCGTTCCAGCAGCAGGACCGCCAGTTTGCGCGCGCCTTTGCCATCGCTGAGCAGGCTATTCGCGAACACTCCTTCCCCGGCTGTTGCCTCGCGGTCACGCAACACGGGCGACTCGTCTGCTGGAAAGCCATCGGACGCTTCACGTACGAAGCAGCCTCACCCGCGGTGAATCCGGCAACGGTCTACGATCTGGCATCGGTGACGAAGGTGGTCGCCACCACGGCCTGCACCATGCTTCTCTACGAGCGAGGCCTGCTCAATCTGGAAGCCCGCGTCGTCGATCTGCTGCCGGTCTTCGCCAGCACTTCGGATTCTCGACGTGAGCAAGTGACCTTGCGCATGTTGCTGGCGCACTCCTCGGGACTTCCCGCTTATGAGCGTCTCTTTGAGCGCGCCTCCACTCGTGACGAGCTGATTCATCTCGCCGCCACCGCGCCACTTGTCGCCGGCCCCATGACCCGTGCCGACTACAGCGACCTCGGCTTCATCCTACTCGGAGAAATCCTCGCGCAGCTTGCCGGCACTCCGCTCGATGTCTTCACCGCACGCGAAGTTTTTGCTCCGCTCGGCATGACGAGTACCGGCTTTTGCCCGCCGCCGGAGTGGAAATCGATGATCCCGCCCACGGTGCACGACCACACCTTCCGCCATCGCATCGTGCAGGGCGAGGTTCATGACGAGAATGCCAGCGTGATGGGCGGCGTCTCGGGACACGCGGGCCTCTTCGGCAGCGCCATCGACCTCGCGATGTTTGCGAATTGCATGTTGACCGGAGGCGCGCCATTGCTGCGTCGGGAGACCATCAAGCTGTTTACCACGCGCGAAGTCCTGCCAGCAGGAACCTCTCGCGCACTTGGCTGGGACACTCCGTCGCAGCCTTCCCAGTCCGGACGCTATTTCTCTTCGGGATCATTCGGGCACTTGGGATTTACCGGAACGTCGCTTTGGTGTGACCCTGTCCGCCAGATCTCCGTTACACTGCTGACGAATCGAGTCTGGCCCGACTGCGGATCGCAACGGATCAAGCAGGTTCGTCCGCTGATTCACGACGCGGTTATTGAAGCTATCGAGGGAGAATCTCATTGAAGATCAACAGCAAGCGCATCAAGTTGGACGCTGCCAGCGATATCCGCGGCGTTGCCACCGAGCGCGAGAATCCAGTCTCCGCGAATCTCGACCAGCTTTCTTCCCTGGCGATCGCCCGCATCATTAATCAGGAAGATCGCAGTGTTCCCCTTGTGATTGAAGCTGCTCTGCCGGAAATTGCACGCGTCATCGACGCCGTTTACTCGGCATTCCAGCGCGGAGGCCGGCTCATCTACGTGGGTACTGGAACCAGCGGCCGGCTCGGCGCACTCGACTCCTCGGAATGTCCGCCGACCTTTAACGCTAAAAAGGAGATGGTGCAATACGTGATGGCGGGTGGTGACCGCGCACTCGGGCACGCCGTGGAGGCCAATGAGGATTCGTCAGCCTTCGGCCGTCGCGATATCGCACGCAAGCGTCCCGGAAAGAAGGATGTCGTCTGCGGGCTCACCGCCAGCGGACGCACTCCCTACACCGTCGCAGCGCTTGAGTACGCACGCTCCAAGGGCGCCGTCACTGTTTGCATCACCGCCAACCCGGGCTCGCCCATCACGGCAGCCGCTGATATATCGATTTCCATCGATGTAGGCCCTGAGGTCATCGCCGGCTCCACGCGCATGAAGGCCGGCACCATGCAGAAGCTTGTGCTCAACATGATCACCACCGGAGCGTTTACCCGGCTCGGGTACGTCTACGGCAACCTCATGGTGAACGTGCATCTCAAGAACAGAAAGCTGGTGGAGCGCGGAATCGGCATCGTCCAGCGCGTTACAGGCGTCGGTCGCGAAGCCGCCCTCGCCACCCTGGAAGCTTCCGCCGGAAGCGTGCCCGTAGCGCTCGTCATGCTGAAGGCGCTGGTCACTCGCCGCGAAGCCGAACGCCGGCTGAAGCGGGCTGGCGGCAGCGTCCGCAAGGCCCTCGCCGAATAGCATTACATCTTTCGGGTGCCCCACCCTGAGCCCCGCGAAGGGTGGGCCTTACCTCATCCATTGACAAGTTCCTCACTTCCCTCCAATTCCCTGTCTTCCACAACCCCGAGTGCCCGTAAAATAGATGGATCAACCGGCGCTTGGCGCCTCAGGACTCATATCGCATGGATAAATTCGTCATTCGCGGTGGGACTCCGCTACTCGGCACCATCAAGGTCAGCGGCGCGAAGAACGCTGCACTGCCTGCCATGGCCGCCGCGCTCCTCACCGAAGAGCCCGTCATCCTTGAAAACATTCCGCAGGTCCGCGACATTGAGACCGAACGACGCCTGCTCGCCGCCATGGGAGCCGAAGTTGAACTCGGCTACGGACGCGCACAGCATCGCACCACCATCTGCACGCGCAACCTCAGCGCCAACCCCGAAGCCAGCTATGAGTTGGTTAAGACCATGCGCGCCTCCAGCCTCGTGCTCGGGCCGCTCGTCGCCCGCATTGGCTTTGCGCGGGTCTCCATGCCCGGAGGCTGCGCAATTGGCGCGCGCCCCATCGATCTCCACATCAAGGGCCTGGAACGCCTTGGCGCCACCATCACGCAGGACCACGGATACATCGAGGCCCGCGCCACACGCCTCAAGGGCAACCGCGTCGTCTTCGACAAGATTACCGTCACCGGCACGGAAGACATCATGATGGCTGCTGCTCTCGCCGAGGGCGATTCCGTCATGGAAAACTGTGCGCGCGAACCGGAGGTCGTCGATCTCGCGAACTTATTGATAAAGATGGGCGCGAAGATTGAAGGTGCGGGGACGTCAACCATCCGCATTCATGGCGTCGAAAAACTCGGCGGCGCGCGCCACCGCATTATTCCTGACCGCATCGAGGCCGCGACGTTCATCATTGCCGGAGCGCTCACCGGCGGCGATCTCCTCGTCTCCGGCATGGAGCCCCTGCATCAGACCGCACTGCTTGGCAAGTTGGAAGAGAACGGCGTGAAGTTCCACGTCACGGAAGACAGCGTCCGCGTGATGGGCGATGGGCCAATAAAGGCCGCCGATATGACCACCGAGGAGTATCCCGGCTTCCCTACCGACGTGCAGGCGCAATACATGGCGCTCGCCACGCAAGCCGAAGGCACTTCCATCGTCGTCGAGAATATCTTTGAGAATCGCTTCATGCACGTGCAGGAACTGGTGCGTATGGGAGCCAACATCAAGGTCGAAGGACGCCGTGCCGTGGTTCGTGGCAAGTCGCCGCTCAGCGGAGCCGCCGTGCAGGCCAGCGATCTTCGCGCCTCAGCCTCTCTTGTTCTTGCCGCCCTTGTCGCCGACGGCGAAACCATCATCGATCGCGTTTACCACATCGACCGCGGCTATGAGCACATCGAAGAAAAGCTTCGCGGCGTTGGCGCGCAAATGCGCCGTATTGGAGAACTTCTGCCAAAGAAATAGCCCGGCCATCTCCAGGCCGGGCACTCTTCGATAGCAGCTTTTTACTTTTCGTCCGCGGACGCCGGCGTCAAATCTCGCGCTGGCACCACAACTTTTCCGTCGACACGCCACTTGCTGCGGTAAACCGCAACCATGGGTTTGCCGGGAGTCACGAACGCGTCCATCAGCTCCACGCCTTTAAAGTTCGTCGCCTTCAGCGCATCCCACACAGGGTCGCCCTTTACCGCGATGATGTAGTCCGCTACCGCCGCCGGTGCGCTTCTTGCTGCGTCCCAGGTAGTCCGGGTGGTTTCATTCACCACCCGATCGAGGTGAATGTCGCAAATCTGCAATGCGCCCACGTACTCTCCCGTGTACATCATCAGCGTCGAGTTCCGCGGCATCTTTGTTAAATCACGCGCCAGCCTGTACTCCAGTTCCAACCGCGTTCGTGCGTTGACTCGCGCCTCTCGCTGGCAGATAGGGATTGCGCGCGTCGAAGATAAATATCCCAATCCCACGCAACACACCGCCAGGGCAGGTGCGATTGCCGCCACCATTCGCGGTTTCACTTTCGACCCCGCCCATCCCGCGAGCGCAATGCTGGCGGCAAAGGCGGGCAACATCTCCAGTCCGTAACGGACGTTGTAATAAGAAAACGGCCACCAGGTTGGGATAAAAATCGGCACGCTTCCGTAGGCGATTGCATACGCGTAGAACGGCAGCGGCATCCATAGCAGGAGAAAGGCTCCAAACTCCGCAAAACGATAAACCGCGAAGATTGCTCCGGCGACGGCGAATGCGAAGATCCATGGCTGAGAACCGTTCTCGCTCATGTTGAGCTTCGCTGCCTTCAGAAAGTACAACGACGCCACGCGCATGTTGTCTTCACCGGGATACGGAGGATCGCCCGGATGGGTCGTGCGTTGCTCAATCGCCTTCGCCGAATACGGCCCGTCGTACCAGTCCAACGGATGCCCGGAAATCGCATAGTTGTGCGCCAGCCATAACACCGGCATCAGCGCACACAGCAGCAGCAGCGACGCCATCGATCGCAGCAACCGCCCGCGTTGTAGATCTTCTCCGCCGCGCATCAACCTGCGGGCTAGCAGCGCCACGGCCGACATTCCGATCACGAACGCGAAGACCCATCCGTCGTAGCGCGTCATGATTCCTGCCGCCAGCACCATGCCGCAACGCTCGAGCGCACGCCATGCGGGCAGCCTGGGCGCCAGTCCCCGCGAATTTGCAGGTGGAAACAATCCGCGCGCGAACTCATCGAGGTACACGATCGCCCAGATCAGCGTCGCCAGAAAAATAGGCTCCGTCATCGCGGTGCTCTGCATGTAGAGCAGGCTCGGATTTAGCGCATAGATGGCCGCTGCCGCCCATGCGATTGCCCTTGGCAGCCGCCCCCGGATCAATCGATACATGCCGATGATTCCGAAAATGAATGCCGTCATCGATGGCACGGAGGCGCCCACGCCCGTGTACCAGAACCAATCGATGATGATGAAGGGGATGGTGACTACATGAGGAAATGGCAGCCACACCGTCCCGAGTTGCAGCGGCCCGGGATCGCGAGAATCGAAGACGCGGCGTGCAATGTTGATATGCGCCACCGCGTCGCCATAGAGCAGCGTCTGTCCGCCCGTGTAATATATCCCAAAGCAATAAGCGGCAAGCAGTACTCCAAGCGTGGATAGCAGAACCATGTCCAGGCGGTAGCCGCGCTCTTCGGGAGTCATCAATGCAGTTTCTCTCGGCCCTACGCTTAGTCGAGGTGCGTCAGGCTGCGGAATAGGTCGAAGCGCTCGTCAATTTCCTTGCGAGTCACTTCCTGCAACCGTTCCGGACCGAACTTCTCGACCGCAAACGATCCCATCACGCTGCCGTAGAACATTGCCCGCTTCAGCACCGGCGGCGTTAGTTCTCCCTGCGACGCGATGTATCCCATGAATCCGCCCGCGAACGAATCGCCCGCGCCGGTCGGGTCCTGCACCACGTCCAATGGCAGCGCCGGAGCGCGAAATGGATGATGTCCGTCCTTGAAGAAGATCGTCGCGCCGTACTCACCGTGCTTGATCACCAGTGCGCGCGGCCCCATCTCGAGAACTTTTTTCGCGGCGCGCGGCAGGCTGGTTTCCCCCGCCAGCATCTTCGCCTCGCCGTCGTTGATCAACAGGATGTCCACCCTCGCCAGCGTCTTCTCCAACTCCGCACGCTTGATGTTGATCCACAGATTCATCGTGTCGCCGCCCACGAGCTTAACGCCGTTCATCGCGTTGCGCACGTCCAGTTGCAGTTCCGGCTGGATGTTCGCGAGAAACAAGAATTGCGAATCGTCGTATTCCTTTGGGATCTTCGGCTGGAAGCTCTCGAACACGTTCAGGTCGGTGAAGTTTGTTTTCGCTTCGTTCAGGTTCTCGCCGTACTCCCCACCCCAATGGAACGTCTTCCCTTTCGCTCGCTCGATGCCGCGCGTATCGATGCCGCGCGACTTCATCACGTTTTCGTTGTCCGCTGAGAAGTCGTCGCCCACCACCGCCACCACGCGCACGTCGGTAAAGTGGCTTGCCGCGAGCGAAAAGTACGTCGCCGATCCGCCCAGAATTTTTTCGCGAACGCCGTAAGGAGTCTTCAGCGTATCGAACGCAACCGAGCCCACCACGAGAATTGACATGTTTACGAGTCCACCTTACTTGTTCCGAAATATTTGCCGGCGATCAGCTTCAGCTTCTCGAGTGTCGCCGGGGGCACTGCATCTTTATTTGTAATGATCGCCGCCGCCAGTGCCGAACTGCAGCCACAGGTGCGTTTCTTCGGCATGGAAGCCACGGCCTCGCGAATTACGTCGCAGGCATTCTCGGCGTTCTGTGTCAGCACCTTGATAATCTGGTCCACTGTCACGTGATCGTGGTCCGGATGCCAGCAGTCATAGTCCGTCACCATGGCGATTGTCGTGTAGCAGAGTTCCGCCTCGCGGGCCAGCTTGGCCTCTTGGAGATTTGTCATCCCGATCAGATCCATGCCCCACGAGCGATACAGGTTGCTCTCGGCCTTGGTCGAGAACTGCGGCCCTTCCATGCAGACGTACGTGCCGCCCAGCTTTCCGCCTACTCCAATTTTTTTGCACGCATCCGACGCCACCTTTGCCAGGTCATGACACACCGGATCGCCAAACGCGATGTGCGCCACGATGCCCTCGCCGAAGAACGTCGACACGCGAGCTTTTGTGCGATCGAAGAACTGGTCGGGAATCACGAACTCCGTTGGTTTGTGCTCTTCCTTCAGCGAACCCACCGCCGACACGGACAGAATTCTCTCTACTCCAAGTTGCTTAAAGCCGTGGATATTTGCGCGGAAATTCAATTCCGTTGGGAGGATTGTATGTCCGCGTCCATGCCGCGCCAGGAACGCGACCTTGCGTCCGGCGAGCGTGCCGGCAATGTAGGCGTCCGACGGTTTTCCAAATGGAGTGTCGAGTGTGACTTCGTGAACGTCCGTCAAGCCCTTCATCGAATAAAGGCCGCTGCCGCCGATGATTCCAATCTCTGCTTCTGCCAAAACGTGGCTCTCCTGCGTGGAATTTCAACATCCAGCAAACCATTGATTATACCGGAGCGAACCCGCTTCGCTCGCGTTCTCGCACGTGCATCAGTTCGCCGGCGATTCGTTCCCGTCCACCATCGCCTGCTTCAGCTTTGCCGACAGCGCCTCATCGAAACCTTCCGTCGCCACCACCAGCTTGCCCACGACATCGATGTCCGCCTCTCCCTCTTCGGTCATCCACTTCGATGACTTGAATCCGGAGCCATCGTCCAGCCGGCGCACCTGTTTGTAGCGTTTTTTCAGCGAAATCGCGTAGATCCGCGCAAACTGTTCGGCTGCTGCCCGGTCGGGCCACTTCGTCACCAGCGCCATCTCGGCCACGTCCGGCTTATCGTCTTTCTTGCGATAGGTCAGGTAGTATCCGCCGCGCCACCCTTGCGATACCTCCTTGGCCGTCCTCGTGTCCACCCATTGCTTCACCAGCAGATAGATGTCGAACTCGCCGAGGCCTCCAAAATCGTAGCGCTTGTAAGGCTTTCCCACTATCTTGTCGAGGTTTACGAACTTCATCTGCGGGACGACTTCGTGCGCCAGGTAGGTCTCGGGCTGCATGATCTGCCGCGTGTCTTCGGGTGGATTCTTGAATACTCCCGCGAACGCTCCCTGCTTGCCGAGCTTACGCAGCACCGTACCTTCAAAATCCAGGCCATCCATGTATGGAAAGACCAGCGACTCCTTCAGGAACATCGGAGCCTTGGCAAACATCGGCGAGCTTCCGCCCGTCAACATCCCTGCCTGGATCGCCTTCACAATCATCGGCGAATCCTCCACGCTGCGGCCTTGGGGAGCCATGTAGTAATCGAATAGCGTGACCATCGCCTGCCCTTCCAACACGGCCTGCCGCGCTGCGCGTTCCTCGTCCCGGTCAATCGTCTGCTGATCGCTCAGATGTTTCGCACCGCTCACCTGTGACCACTTCTTCAAGTTGAAATTCTGATCCTGTAGCGCGTGCGTCAGTTCGTGCGCCAGCACAGGCTTCTGCGCCTCCGGCTCCACCCAGTCCAGCAGATACACCGTCTTCGTCTTCGTGTCGTAGTAGCCTGCCACCTGTTCCTTCAGCAACTTCAGTAGGAAATCCCGCAGGGCAAATTTTTGCGGCAGCAATCCAAGCTTCTCCAGCGTCACCGCCGAGCTCTCCATCCGCTTGGTGTCTTCGTCGCCCTTCATGTTGTCTTCCAGGTACTTCACGACCTCTTGACGGCTGGCCAGTTTACGCTTCACCGGATGCTTGATCGGCAGCCCCGTATCCTTGCTGACGAACTGGAGGATCTGGTCGACCGATCGGAAGAGTTCGTCGGCTTCCGCCTTCGAGATCTTTCGCTCTGGTGCCGCCGCCGCAGCCTTTGCCTGGCCCGCTTTTTGCTCCGCGGACGGCGTCTGCGGTGAAGTCTGCGGTTGTTGCGGCAGAGCCGTCTGCGCCAGCCCGCTCCCGCAGCACATTGCAATTGCCAGCAGCACAGCGCCGGTCATCGCGGCAAATTCCCTTCCCGCTGCTTTCTTCTTTTCCGTTTCCTGGCCGGTCGCCTTCGGATCTGTCATCTTCATTAAGTTGGTCGCTTCTCACCCTGAAATTTGCCTGGCGGCATTGGAGAGCGTGCTGCTCGACAATGTAACATGCGCGCCGCGTCCCCCCATCATTTCGCCGCGTTTCCCGGCGCGCGTAGTCCGTTATAATCACCTGTTGGCTATGGCACATCTGTCCCTGCTCGACGAACTCGCAAAACAAGGCGCCGAACGTGGTGAATACACCGGCGCCCCAGCCGTTGTTTCGTTCGGCGACCCGCGCCGCGAACTCGATGTGTTGCGTACCGGATGTGGCATCTACGAGCTAGGCTGGCAGGGAAAGCTCGTGGTCAGCGGTGAAGACCGCTCCCGCTGGCTCAACGGCATGGTCACCAACAATATTCGTGACCTTGCTCTCAATCGCGGCAATTACAGCTTCCTGCTCAATCCCCAGGGCCGCATCCTTGGTGACCTCAATGCCTACCATCGCGGCGAGATATTCGTCCTCACCAGCGACCTTGCGCAACTCCCAAAGCTCCGCGAGTCCTTCGACCACTACATCATCATGGACGACGTCGAACTCACGGACATCAGCGACAAGCTCGGTTCTATCGGTCTCGCCGGACCCGCCGCTTCCGCGGTCCTCCAGCGCTTCGGAGCGCCCGTCGATCTCCAGCCCGGCGAAGTTCGCGATTATGCATTCGAGGGTATCGGGTACTCGCTGCTTCGAGGAATTCTCGAAACTCCCGATAGCTACGAAATCTGGGTCTCGCTCGAACACCTTCCGCGCTTCTGGCAGGCGCTGGTCTCTGCCGGAGCCGTTCCCGCCGGAACGCAGGCGCTCGAATGGCTGCGCATTCTCAATGGCGTTCCGCGCTATGGACAGGACATCACCGAGCGTTACCTGCCGCAGGAAACCGGCCAGATGCGCGCGCTCCACTTCGTCAAAGGTTGTTACATCGGTCAGGAAATTGTCGAACGCATTCGGGCCCGTGCCCTGCTTCATCGTAGCTTCGCCGGATTGCAAGTGCATGGCGCCGCGCCCGCGGTTGGCGCCACGATCAGCGCTGACGGCAAGAAGCTTGGCGAAATCACCACTGCCGCCACCATTCCTCTCGCTGAAGGTGAGCGTTCCGTCGCCCTCGGCTACATTCGAAAGGAATCATCCGAACCCGGTACCCAGGTTCAGGTAGGCGACACTCCGGCAACTGTTTCAGCGCTGCCGTTCACATCTTGAAATTGAGGATTTTAGATTCCCATGGCAAACGATAAGGACAACAAACACCCCGAATTCGTGGTCACCGACCGGCGCAAGTTCAATCTCGATGGCGAAGCCCGTCCCGACACTCCGAAGGACGAAGAACCTGCCGTCGAACAACCTTCGCCTGAGCCCGCCTCCAAGCCCGGGCCGCAACTTGTTACCTCCGCGTCCATCGAAGAGGAGGAAATGGCCTTGCCCGCGACGCCGTCACAAGCCGAACAGCAGCAACAAGCTGAGGCCTACCGTGAGCGTTCCAAGGATCTCGACGACCGGCTTCAGAAGGAACTTGACGCGCACGGCGCTGGTCAACACACATCCGACTTCGAGATGAATTTTGAGAAGTTCGTCGCCTCGCTCTACATGACGGCGCTGATGCAGCTTGGCCTCGTCCACCAGGAAGGCGCGCAGCCGCGTGCCGATCTCATCGGAGCTCGCCAAACCATCGACACCATCTCCATCCTCGCCGCCAAAACCAAGGGCAATCTCGCCGCGAACGAGGAGATCATGATCAACAATTGCCTCTACGAGCTGCGCATGGCCTACGTCGAAATCACCAGCGCCATCACGCGTCCTCCTTCCGGCATTATTCCTCCCGATCCGGGTGCCGGGCTGCGATGAATGCAACGCTCACAGTGCTGGGCAGCGGGACGTCGATGGGCGTCCCCACGGTCGGATGCAGTTGCAAGGTCTGCCACTCGCCTGACCCGCATGATCGCCGCACTCGTCCTTCTGTCATGATCGAGTGGGGCGGCCATCGCGTACTCATCGACACCACGCCTGACTTCCGCGAGCAGGCTCTGCGTGAAGGCATCGACCGCGTTGATGCCGTCATCTATACCCATGGCCATGCCGACCACATCCTCGGCCTCGATGATCTTCGTCCGCTCACGTTTCCGCGCGTCACTGGAGGTCCCAGGGTTCCGCTCTACGCCAATACGGTGACCAGTCGCGTTCTCCGCCACATCTTCAAGTACATCTTCGATAACGATTACAAGTACGGCGGCATTGCGCAGGTGGAGCTTCACGACATCACCGGCCCGTTTGAACTTTTCGGCGTTGAGTTCCTCCCCGTGCCTGTCCTGCACGGGGACGCACCCATCATCGGTTTTCGTTTCGGCTCCGCCGCATATCTCACCGACTTCAGCGAGATCCCCGAAACATCAATGCAGATGCTGCAGGACCTCGACATTCTCTTTCTCGACGCCCTTCGCCACGATCCTCACCCGACGCACTCCACCGTCGCCAACTCTTTGAAGATCGTCGAGCGCCTTCGTCCCAGGCGCACATTCTTTACGCACATTTCGCACGGCCTCCCGCACCAAGAGACCAACGCATCCTTGCCCGAGGGTGTCCGCCTCTCTCACGACGGCCTGCGTTTACAGTTCGAACTTTGAGATCACGGTTTTTTGACGATGCAGGTATTTCGCAAACTCGAGGACATTCCAACGGACTTCGGTCCCACGGTCATCAGTGTCGGCAATTTCGACGGCGTTCATTGCGCGCATCGCCGTGTCATCTCGCAAATGGTTGCGCGTGCGCGTGTACTCGGAGCCAAGGCCGTCGTCCTCACCTTCGATCCGCATCCCATCCGCATTCTGCGCCCTAACTCCGCGCCGCCGCTGGTCACGCCCTTTCCTTACAAGCTTCGGCTGCTGGAAGAGACCGGAATCGATGCGGCTGTCATTCTCCCGTTCTCACGCGATCTCTCCATGATGCCGCCCTTCGAGTTTGCCGAGGAGATTCTCTCCGTCGGTCTTGACGCCCGCGAAGTCCACGAGGGGTTCAACTTTCGTTTTGGGCACAAGGCCGAGGGCAACATTGATCGTCTGCGCGAGTACGGCCACAAACTCGGCTTCGACGTTGTCGTTTATCCTCCCATGCAGATTCGCAATTACGTCGTCTCCAGCAGTCAGATCCGCCGTCTCCTTCAGGAGGGAGATATGCACGGCGCGCGCCGTCTCCTCGGACGTCCCTTTGCCATCCTTTCCACTCCGGGACGCGGCCGCGGATACGGCACCAGGTACACCGTTCCCACCATCAACCTCGCCCGCTACAACGAACTCGTCCCTCGCGATGGCGTTTACATCTCGCAGATCACCGTGAACGGCGAAACCTTCAACTCCGTCACCAACGTCGGCAATCGTCCCACGTTTGGCCCTGACTCCTTCGCCATCGAGACACACATCCTCAACTTCCACCCCATCGATCTCTCCGCGGAAACTCCGGTCGAGCTTACGTTTCTCAAGCGTCTGCGCGACGAAGTCAAGTTCCCCTCGCCCGAGGCACTAAAAGCGCAGATTGCCATCGACGTCAAACGCGCCATCCGATACTTCCGTCTCTCCGAACTCCGCCTCCAGTGAGTCTTTCCATAAATCACCACTTGAGTGTTAGTTATTTTCTTCTTGGAGACTCCATTTCCCACGGCTAGACTCTTCTCACTGACTAATGTGGGCAGTCTTCCCGGGGGATTCTCGTGGGCGATTAGCTTGCATAGATTTTTTTGGAGGATTCACATGTCTCTTCGCTCTAAATTCGTATCGTCAGCGGCCATTCTTTCCCTTGCATGCCTTGCGCTCGCTCCGGCAGCCGCCGCACAGGACGGTGGCGCTACCTATAAGGCCAAGTGTGCCATGTGCCACGGCGTCGATGGCAAGGGTCACACACCCATGGGAAAGACATTTAAGATTGAAGATCTTACCTCACCCGCGGTTAAGAAGATGAGTGATGCCGAACTGGAGGCCATCGTCTCCAAGGGCAAGGGCCACATGCCCGCTTACGGCTCGCAGCTTGGGCCGGCCGGCGTCAAGGCTGTCGTCGCCTACATCAAATCGCTTAAGTAAATTCCGCGCACATTCAAAGGCACGGCTTCGGTCGTGCCTTTCTCCTTTACTCTTTTTCGCCCCTTCTCCGTCTGGCGTTCACCCTCTCATTTCGCTACCATGAAATAAGGGGATTGAAATCGGAATGCATTCCAGGCTACCTGTCGTCATACTCGCTCTCTTGCTTCTCCTCGCGCTTTCGCTCTCCGCGCAGGACACCACCAACGCTCCCGAACAGTTCAAGCAGAAGTGCATTCTCTGTCACGGAGCCGACGGTCGCGCGCACACTATGATGGGCCGCGTCGTAGGCGCCGCCGACCTCACTTCCGCCAAGGTCCAGTCACAGAGCGACGCCCAGATCCGCACCATCATCGAAAACGGTAAGGGCAAGATGGCGGCCTACGGCAAGGTCCTCGGCCCCAAGGGCGTCGACGCCATGCTTAAGTACATTCGCACGTTCGGCAAAAAGAAGTAGCAGTTACCGCACCCGCGACAGACGCACGAGTGCCCATGCAAGCCGTGTTTGCCTGTGCTTGTGTGAGCTCATTGTCTTTGCTTTTGGCTTTTGCTTGTAGCTGCCTTTTACTCCACTGGCCCCACAATTACCGCTTCCCGCTCTTCCTTCTCCGGTATCTGCACCATCAGTGTCGCCGTCAGCACCACGATCACTCCAACAATTTGGATTGCATCCACCGTTTCTCCCAGCGCCAGCGCCGCCACCGCAATCGCGAACACAGGTTCCAGGCAGCTTGTGACAATCGCCCGCGTCGGGTCGAGCAGCTCCAGTCCCAGGAAGTAGAAGATGTAGGGCACCAGCACGGAAAAGATGGAGAACAGCAGCATGAACAGCCACTGCCCATGCGTATAGTGGGCCGCGGCAATTTTCCACGGAGGATTCACCAGCAGCCATCCAATCGCGCACCCGCCCATGGACCACGCCATTACTCGCCAGCGGTCGTGGACGCTCACCAGGTGCTGACCAAACACGTTGTAGAAGGCCCACGCCAGCGACGCCACCATTGCCGCGCCCACGCCCAGCACGTTCAGGTTCAGGTCTTTCGTGCTGAACCACAGCCACGGTGCGCCTGCCACGCGTCCCACCACGCCAATCGCCAGCACGCTCCCAATCACTGATAGCGCCACGCCCAGCAAGCGCGGCGGAGTCGCCCGCTGCCGCCCGCGCGCCACCATCCACAGCAGCACGAATACCGGAGCCGTGTATTGCAGGATGATCGCCGTAGCCACCGACGTTTTTTCCACTGCGTAGTAATAGAAGAAGTTCGATGCCGCGATTCCGAACGTCCCCACCAGCACGCAATCCAATACATCGCGTCGCGACATTCTCAGCGACTCGCGCCCGCGCAGCGCCAGCAGCAGCGGAACCAGCATGAGGAAGGCGATCGTCGTCCGGCTCTGCGCCAGCATCAGTGGAGAGATCGACGGAATGAGTTCGCCGCCAATTCTCATCCGGCCTGTGAACACCGCCCGCCCCAGCGTCGCGGATACTCCCCAGAAAAGTGTGGCCGCGGCGATGCAGGCATAACCTGCCACTCTGCCGCGGCCCTTTTGTTCTGGACTTTGCCCGCTGTGTTCTACGGTCATCGATGCGCCCGTGTTTCCTCGGTCATCTTGCAAGCGCCCGTTCAATCTCGTCCGGATCAAACCCTTTCAGAATTTCCTCGCCGATCACCAGCGTAGGTGTGGAACGGCTGTTATATTTCCGGACCAGCTCGAAAACCGCAGCTTGGTCCACGCTTACGTCCTTCTCTTCGAATTCGATTCCCCGCTCCGCGAGGAATGCCTTGACCCATTGGCACGGCGGTCAACCCGGCTGCGTAAACACAATCACACTCTTACTCGTTGCCATCCCTACCCTCGAACTTTTTGGATTTACCGTGCGTACCACGGCCTTTCCTTCAGATTACCTTGTGATCTTGCCGGATGACAAAATTCCAGCGCCGTTCAGCCCCGCGTGTTCCAGCCCGATTCAGTCCGCGTATTCGATCTCCGCGGTGATCTCCGCCGTCTTTTGCAGCATCTGGCTCACCGAACAGTATTTCTCCTTGGAAAGCCGCACCGCGTCTTCCATCGACTTCCGATTCCCCACGCCAGCCACGCGATACACCAGCTTGATCTTCGTGTAGACCATCGGTGGCTCCGGTGCCCGCTCCGCCTCCGCCTTCACTTCCAGTGCCGTAAACGGCTCGCGCTTCTTGTTCAGGATGGTCACCACGTCGCTTGCCGTGCATCCGCACAACCCCATCAGCACGAGTTCCATCGGACTGCTACCGATCTTTTCGTGCCCTGCGTCCACAACCACTCCGTGCCCGCTACCCGCCGTTGCAACGAACCTCTCACTCTCCACCCACTTCGTGCCAGCCTTAAACATCTCTCCTCCACCCCCGGTCGCGGCTCGTAACTCGCGACTGTCTACTATCTTCGATTATCTGTTCTTGGCTCCGGATGAATCAGTACCCGGAACAACTGCGGAGCGACCTGCTTGAACCGTATTTCCAGCTCCGTCTGCACGTCATGTACCCGCGAAAGCGGCAGATCGTCGTTCATCGTCACATGACAGGAGAGAAACAGGTGGTGCCGCACGCGCTTGAACACGATCTCGTGCACGTCCACCACTTCGTCGAACGCCTCGCCAATCTTTTTCAACGTCTCTTCCAGTTCCGTATCCGTAACAATTTCGTCGCTCATCTCGATTGTCGCCGGCTCGCTCTCAATGTGTGTCAGGATTGACGATATCTCCGGCACATCTTCCAGAATCTCTTTCTCCAACGCTGTTACCCGGTCGTGAGCATCCAGTAGATTCAGTTTTTCATCCAGTTCCATGTGCTGCTCTACATGCATCCGCCCGTCGATATTCTGCACGCTGATGTCGTGGACCATTACGTTGTTGCGCAGTGCTGCCGCTCGTATGCGGTCGAAAATGCTCTCCGTGCCCAGCGCCCTTGGCACTGCATTCACCAGCACGTCCGCCTCTCCCAACAATCCGTGAATACGGTTCGTCACCTCGAGCACCACCGCGTCCGACGCCTGGAACGTTACGTTTCGCGCCAGCGCAATCGAAACGTCCACAAAATATCGCGCTCCTGCCCGGCGAATCCGCACCCGCTCGATTTCCAGCACTCCCGGCACATGCTCCACTGCATCCATAATCTGGCCGCGCACGCCCATCGGAGCCGCGTCCAGCAGCGCGTCAATCGTCTGCCGCGCCAGTCGCCAGCTCACGTACACCACGATGGCCGCTACGCACAGTGCCGCCAGCGGGTCAGCTTGCTTCATCCACGCGAGGTGGAAGGTTCTTCCCACCGACACCAGAATTAACCCGAGGATGACTACCGCGCTTGACCAGATATCCGTGGCGAAGTGCAACGCGTCGGCTTGCAACGCCTGGCTGTTGTATTTGTCCGCCACCCGCTTCAGCGCGCGCGAACGCCATGCGTCGATCACAATCGAGCTACCCATTACCACAAACGCCCATATCGAGGGCTCAATTTCCACGCTGTGGAAGAACAACCGCCTGCATGCCTCCCACACAATCCAGAAGCAGGTCAGCAGCAGCAGGCCCGTTTCGATGAACGCCGAGAAATTTTCCACCTTCCCGTGGCCGTACTGATGGTCGGCATCGGCAGGCTTGTCGCTCACGCGTACTGAAAGCAGCGTTACCATCGCCGCCACCAAGTCCAACCCCGAGTGCAACGCTTCCGATAGGATGCCCAGCGATCCGGTCATGAAGCCAACCACCATCTTGAACGCCGTGATCAGCACCGCCGCATAGACGGAGTTCGCCGCCACGCCGCGTTTTTCCGCCCGCATCGACTGCGCGTTGTATGCCATTTCGGACATTGCCACTAGAGAGTATCCTGCCCGGCGCTTTCTGGCCAAGTATCTTGGCTCAGATCGCAGCATTCGCCTTCCCGCCTTGTGCTACGATTCTCCCGCGGGACTCAGCCGGCCGGCCTTCCTGATCGGAGAACGCTTTCCATGAACCCAATGCGTGAAACCATCCTTGTCACCGGAGTCTCCGGTAACCTTGGCCTTCGTCTGCTCCCGCTGCTTTCGGATTACGACATCGTTGGCGTCGACATGCGTCCGCCGGAAAACGTGAGTCTCGCGCACTTCGAATCGCTCGATCTCGGCAACGAATCTTCCGCCGAGGAACTCGTGCGCATCCTGCGCGAAACCGGCGCCACCATGGTCGTCCACCTCGCTTTCGTCATCGATCCCCAGCGCACCGGTGTGCTCGACGTCGATCGCATGTGGCGCATCAACGTCGCCGGAACCGCTCGCGTCATGGAAGCCGTCGGCTGGATCAATCGCGAAGGCGGCAAGATTCGCAAATTTCTTTACCCCTCCAGCGTCGCCGTCTACGGACCCGAGACGGACGGCCCGGTAAATGAGGATCACCCTCTCGGCGCTCATACGCTTACCTACGCCATTCACAAGAAGGAAGTCGATGAGGTTGTGCGTTATCGCGCCGATATGATGGGCGACTGTTCCATCTATATGCTTCGCCCGCACATTTTCACCGGCGCCACGGTCCAGAATTACCTGGTCGGCGCGCTGCGCGGCACGCCCCTCGGCAAGGGTTCGTGGGGAGAAAAACTCCGCCGCCGCGGCACTCGTCTGCCGCTGATCCTCCCCTTTGGCAGGGCCTACTTGCAAAAGAGCTTCCAGTTTGTCCACGTTGACGATGTCGCCCGGCTCCTCGCGTACATCGTCCACCGTCCCGACCACAGCAAGGAACTCGTTATCCTCAATGTCGCTGGTCGCGGCGAAGCCATCACGTATTCACGCTGCGCACAGGTCGCCAACGCCCGTGTCATTCGGCTCCCCGGCCGTTGGGCCTGCGGTAAAGTCCTCGAGCGCATGTGGAACTGGGGCATCTCCTCCGTGCCGCCCGACGCGCTGCCCTACATCATTGGCTCCTATACCATGGACACCACGCGGCTCCAGCGTTTCCTCGGCGACAACTATCCGCGCGTCATCCGCTACACCGTCGAAGAGGCGCTCGCCGACTCATTCCGCGATCCCAATGCCACGCCCACCACCGACGCAGCGGCCACGCCCCAGGAATCTGCATAGCGCCGACGGTGTTTAGCTGTTGCTTGTGTGGCGCGGGCGCCCTCGCCCGCGGTAATTTGCTTTTTGATTTTGTCCATCGCTCTTGTTTTTGCCGTTGCTTATCTGCTCATCGCTCGTGGCTCGCGACTTCCCAAAAAGTAAATGGAGCGCCACTTTGCGCTCCTTTCTCTTTTCCGATTCTCTTCTTTCACTACTTCTTTCCCCAGTACACTCCCGCGATTCCGAACGTATAGGGTGTATACGCCACTTCCCTGAATCCTGCCGTCTTCATCCGTCGCAGCATTTCATCCGGTTCCGGGAACCGCGCCACCGATGCCGGCAGGTATGCATACGGCCCGCTCACGCCGCTGATCATGGTCCCAATCGCCGGCAACACTCGCCGGAAGTAGAAGCGGTACAGCTTGCCCATAAGCCCCTTTGGCTCACCGAAGTCGAGAATTCCCATTTCTCCATCGGGCCGCAGCACACGGAATATCTCGCCTAATCCTGCGTCGTAATTCGCCAGGTTGCGGAATCCGAACGCCGAGGTTACCAAGTCGAACCGCGCATCGTCGAAGGGCAGTTGCAGAGCATCGGCTTCCACCCACTCCAGCGGCTTCCCCGCGCCCTTCGTCCGTGCCCGCTCCAGCATGGCCGCTGAAAAATCCGCGCCCGTAATTGCCGCGCCCTTCGGGCCGCCCTGTTTGTAGAGCGCAAAGGCCATGTCTCCCGTTCCGCAGCACAGGTCGAGCACCCGCGCATCGCCACGCCGGACAATGTGCCGGAATCGCCGTGCCGTTCGCCACCACCACAAGCGGTCCACGTTCATCGACAGCACGTGGTTCAGCAGATCGTAGCGCGGAGCAATCGACGTAAACATTTCGCGCACGGCCGCAGCCGCCGCCTTCTGGTCCTGCGTCTCCGCCGTCCGTGCTCCCACCGTCTTGCCTGTTTCTTCCACGCTTTTACCTGAAACTTCAAACTTGAATACTTGAAACTGTCTTCTTACATCTTCCGCAGTTCGTCCACGGCTTTCATCACGGCTCGCTCCGGAACATCGGCCACTACTTCGACCTCGCCAATCCTCACCGGCAACACGAAATGGACCTTGCCGTTCACCGTCTTCTTGTCGCGTGTCAGCAGCCGAATCACCCCGCGAGCATTCACGCCCACCTTGGGCAGCCGGCCATAGGATTTGATCGCCGCCACCATTCGGTCCAATGTTTCGCGGTCCGTGTGCTTCGTCTCCACCGCAATCAATCCTGCGGTGATCATGCCCCACGCCACCGCTTCGCCATGCAGAAAATGCTTATACTTCGTCTCCGACTCCAGCGCGTGGCCCACCGTGTGTCCAAAGTTCAGGATTCGCCGTAGTCCGCGTTCGCGTTCATCCGCGCTCACCACGCCGGCCTTTACCCTGACGCACTCTCCGATCAGCCACTCCAGCGCCGCCGAATCCCGCTTCAGAATCCGGTCGTGGTTCGACTCCATGAAGTCGAAGATTCGCGCCTCGCGGATCACACCCGTCTTCAGCGCTTCATACAGTCCCGAGCGGAACTCCCTCGCCGGCAGCGTCAGCAGCACATCCGGATCGATCAGCACCATCTCCGGCTGGTTGAACGTCCCGACCAGGTTCTTTCCCTCTTTCAGGTTCACCCCTGTCTTGGCGCCTACCGATGAATCAATCTGCGAAAGAAATGTCGTCGGAATCTGCACGAACCTGATACCGCGCATATAGATCGCCGCCAGGAATCCGGTCACGTCTCCAACCACGCCGCCGCCCAGCGCCACCAGCGTCGACTCGCGGTCCGCGCCCAGCTTCACCAGTTTGCTCGCCAGTGCTCCCACCGTCGCCAGATGCTTGAACCGCTCGCCGTCGGGCATCTCGATGAAGTGGTTCTCGATTTTCACGTCCTGGAAAGATGCCGTCAGTGCCTTTCCATGGTGCTTGCGGACGCGCGGCACCGTCACCGTGAAGACGCGCTTTGAGCCCGGCAGCAGCTCACGGATATACATTCCCGCTGACCGCAATATTCCCTGCTCAATCAGCGCCTCATACGGCTTCTGCTTCGAATCTATGCTTATGCGAATCAAGTTTTAATCTTACCTTATGTTTTCGCTCCGCCGTGGAGCCCGCAATTATAGAATTACTAGAGCACTTATCTACTGATGGGCTACAATGTCACCGGCATGGCAGAGAATAAGCTGTATTACGGCGATAATCTTGATGTTTTGCATCGATACTTGAAGGATGAGAGTGTCGATCTTGTATATCTTGATCCTCCCTTCAACAGCAATCAGGATTACAACGTACTCTTTGCTGAAAAGGACGGTTCCAGATCCGCAGCCCAGATCAAGGCCTTCGGGGATACTTGGCGCTGGGATACGTCCTCCGCTGAAGCATACGAGGCAGTAGTCGAAACCGGGGGGGCTGTCTCTCAGGCCATGCAAGCATTTCGCAAGCTGCTTGGCGAGAACGACATGCTCGCCTACTTGTCGATGATGGCTCCACGGCTAACGGAATTGCGGCGAGTGATGAAGCCCACGGGATCAATTTATCTTCATTGTGATACTACGGCGAGCCACTATCTCAAGATTCTAATGGACGCCATATTCAAACCGCAGAACTTCCAAAATGAAGTGATCTGGTGGTATCGCAAGTGGAGTAGAAGCACAAACCACTTTCTTCGGAATCACGACGTGTTGTTGTTCTATTCCAAGGGGCAGGAACATACTTTCAATATCCTTCGCGTCCCGCTGGCATCCTCTACGCTACGGCGGTTTGGCGGTAAAAGGCAAGACTTCGCAGACGAGGAGAGAACTCGCAAGATTACGACAGACGAGGATTCGGAAGGCGGATTTCGGCCAGATGTGTGGAGTATCAACTTGCTCCCGGCGGCGGCGGCAGAACGGCTCGGCTATCCCACGCAGAAACCACTCGCACTACTCGACATCATAATCCGGGCCTCGTCGAACCCTGGTGACATTGTGCTCGATCCCTTTTGTGGCTGTGGCACAACGCTAGCGGCTGCGCAGAGCCTTGGTCGGCAATGGATCGGAATTGACATCACACATTTGGCCATTACGCTCATCCGGCATCGCCTTCTCGACAGTTATGGCCCCAAAATCCTAGAGACTCTGGAGGTAATTGGAGAGCCAGTTTCACTGCCGGATGCCAAAGCTCTCGCTCAGGAAGACCCGTATCAGTTTCAATGGTGGGCGTTAGGCTTGGTCGGTGCACGTCCCGTGGAAGGGAAAAAAGGAGCGGACAAGGGTGTTGATGGCCGCCTTTACTTCCACGATGAACCGAAGAGTACAAGGCAAATCATTTTGTCCGTGAAGGCGGGAGCACTCCACGCCAATTATGTACGCGACCTGCGCGGCGTCATCGCAAGAGAGAAGGCTGAGATAGGTGTTCTCATCAGTATGGATGAGCCTACACAGAAGATGCGATCTGAAGCGGCGTCAGCAGGTTTCTATCAAGCCCCGTCCAGCCAACGTTATTCTCGAATGCAGTTGCTTACTGTCGCCGACCTGCTGAACGGCAAGGGCATTGATTACCCTCCGAAAGAGGCCCGGTTGGATGCCACATTCAAGCAGGCCCCAAAGGCAAAGCTACCGAAGGCAGAGAATATGCGTTTGCCGCTGGAGTGAAAGTCCCGATGGAAATCTAGGAGCATCGCTTCTTCCTTCTTCGCATCTCGTTTTCTCCGTTATCACACGTTCATTGTCTTCCCGCGTGATACCATTTTCACGGACCCATGAAGCCTGAAGCTCATATCGATTTTATCGTCGTCGGCGCTGGTGTTGCCGGCATGAGGGCGGCCATTGAAGCCGCTTCTTACGGGCATGTTCTCTGTCTCGCCAAGCGCGAACTCACCGAATCCAACACGCGTTACGCCCAGGGAGGCATCGCCGCCGCGCTCAGTGATGAAGACGAGATCGGCCTTCATCTTCAGGACACTCTCAACGCCGGCGATGGCCTGTGCAATCCCGAGGCCGCCCGCATCCTCGTCGAGGAGGGCCCGCCGCGCATCGAAGAACTCATCCAGTGGGGCACCGAGTTCGACCGCCAGGGCACCAAGCTTGTTTTCGCTCGCGAAGGCGCGCACAGCCGCAATCGCATCCTGCACGCTCATGGCGACTCCACCGGGCAGGAAATTGGCCGCGCGCTCTACCACCGCGCCGCCGCCATCAAGAACATCACTTTCCGAGAATTCGAGTTCACCACCGATCTTCTCATCGAGGACAATCGCGTCACCGGAATCTGTGTTCTCGATGAAGCCGGCAATGCCCGCCAGATTCACGCACGCGCTGTTCTACTCGCCACTGGCGGTCTCGGACAGATCTACGCCAACAGCACCAATCCCTCCGTCGCCACCGGAGACGGCGTCGCCATGGCATGGCGTGCGGGTGCCGAAATCAGCGACATGGAGTTCATCCAGTTCCATCCCACGGCGCTTTATCTTCCGGGCGCACCGCGATTCCTCCTGTCGGAGGCCCTCCGCGGCGATGGCGCTTATCTGCGCAACTCCGACCTAGTTCGCTTCATGCCCAAGTATCACGAGATGGCCGAGCTTGCGCCGCGTGATGTCGTCGCCCGCGCTATTGCTCACGAGCTCGAGGTCTGTCCGCTTCCGGACCCGGTCGTCTACCTCGACCTCACCCATCTCGACAGTGAGCGCATGAAAAAGCACTTTCCGCGCATCTACTCCACCTGCCTGGAGTACAACATCGATTTCACGGCCGAACTCGTGCCCATTCGCCCCGCCGCGCACTACGCCATGGGCGGAGTCCGCACCGATCTCTACGGACGCACCAACCTCGCCGGGCTCTACGCCGCCGGAGAAGTCGCTTCCACCGGCGTTCACGGCGCCAATCGGCTCGCTAGCAACTCGCTGCTTGAGGGTCTCGTCTACGGCGCGCGCGCCGCGCGAACCATGGCCGCCGAAGCACCTGAGTTCGTGCATCACGCTAACGCCGCCCATGTCGCAACCGCCTGCAATGGCGGAAAGCCCGTTGCCGAGCCGGAAATTGACGCTGCCATAGAGAAAACGCGCGAACTTCTGTGGCGCGATGCCGGTATCGTTCGCGATGGCAAACGTCTTCGCGGTGTTATCGGCGAACTGCAAACGATAGCCACGGGCCTGCCATCCTCGCAATCACGCCGCTCCTGGATCGCCCGCAATGTCATCCAGACCGGCCTGCTCATTGCCCGCTCCGCCCTTGCCCGCGAAGAAAGCCGCGGCGCACACTACCGCACCGATTACCCCGTCCACAATGACGCGAAGTTCCTCAAACACTCCATCGTCACCGGAGACAAAATCCGCTTCGCCTGATTGTTATTGCTTGTGCAGTTGGTAGCTGCTGGTGATCACCGTCTTACCCTTGTGTGTCTCGATGGTAGCGACAACGGTTTTCGGAAGAAGGAACGGACGCTTGCCGGTTTCGATCCGTACCGTTTGGAACGTCTGCTTCACGCGATAGGAACGCAATTCCCTCTTGTCTATCGTCAACGGCAAGCCACCGGCTTCGAAGCTGTATTCCAACGGCGTCCACGTGGCGGCGTCAACGGTCAGCCGTTCCTTACCGCACCAACTTGTAAGCTTAAACCCATGCTCGTCCACGTCGAACGAATGGCACGTCCCCGCCGTGTGATGGGAGACGACGACCACATGCTCGTTCGAAGTAACCTCGAACTTGGTCGCAGAAACAACACCTCGTCGAAAGAGGAGGCCCACCATCATCGGCGTAAGGTCAGCCAGCTCGTGCTCCCCCATCGACCCGCGCTGTACCTCTCTCAGAACAGCCGTTCCCCTGGTATTGCTGCCGGAACGAGACTCGGTAACCTCGAACCGGTGCGTGTTTCTCTTCGTACTTACGATCCTGTCCTGCAGATCGAACTTCTGAATCGTTGTCGTGACATCCAGCGGCAACTCGGTGATGTCCTGATCGTACTGCCGCATGATGTCGGTAACACGGTCGAGTGTCTTGGCCGCCGTCGCGTCGCCGCTCTTGGCCGCGAACATGCTGACGCAACCCATCAAGACCCACGGAACTGCCCACCTGTATCCGTAATCCATCGCTCATTTCCAACACAGAAGAGTCAGTTGCTTGGTGCCTCATGTCTGCCTTCCGTTGGCAAACGCGGGTATCAGCCTCTGCTTGCAGCTTATCGCGTCTCTCGGTTTCCCATTCAGTTCTTTTTATTCGACCAAGTGGTGTCACCGCTTTTGCTCGGTAGCTTACTTCCCGCTTCCATCATTCGACTGCCTGAGTGCGGATTTCTTCGCGACTCGCGACTACCTTCCACCTTCATTCCGCCAATCTTTCCGCTCCCAAACCTTCAATTTCCGCACTCTCATCTTTTTCTTCTCACCCCTGCCGGTGACACTTATCACGGCACTCTTGTGCTTTCTGCGCGAACCTATCTGGTAGCTCCATGCTCGAGTTTGGAGCTACGCGGTACCAGTCTGCGATATTCTAATGTCGCAGGCCTTTTCGGGTTTAGCGCCCGGCCATGCCGCGGACAGGTGGCATCCTTCCGGAGCCACACCGGCCCAGCAGGGAGTACCAATCGCATCGCGATTGCAACTCTTAGGAGAATGTAGATGTCCACTCCCTGGTCTCATCGTTTCGCACAGCGCACGCAAACCATCAAGAGTTCCGCCATTCGCGAACTCCTCAAACTCACCCAGCGTCCCGAGGTCATTTCCTTTGCTGGAGGCCTTCCCGCGAGTGAACTCTTCCCCGTCGACCGCTTCCGCGAAGCCTGCCAGCGCGTCCTCTCCGATCATCCCACCGCCGCCTTGCAGTACGGCCCCACCGAGGGCTACGTCCCTCTGCGTGAAATGATTGTCGAGAATCTTCGCCGCTTCGGCATCATGGCCTCCACCGAGAATGTGCTCATCACCTCCGGCTCGCAGCAGGCTCTCGACCTTATCGCCAAGCTGCTCATCAACCCCGGCGACCGCATTCTCGTCGAGGCGCCCTCATACCTTGGCGCCCTCCAGGCTTTCAACGTCTTCGGCGCCGAATACGTCACCGTCCCCATCGACCACGACGGCATCCGCACCGATCTTCTCGAAGGCGCGCTCCGCTCTGGCCCGAAGTTCATGTACATTCTTCCGAACTTCCAGAACCCCGGTGGCGTCACCATGTCCGTTGAGCGCCGTCGCGAGCTCGTCAATCTTTCCAACAAGTACGGCGTACCCATCGTCGAGGACGATCCTTACGGCCAGCTTCGTTTTGAAGGCGAGCATCTGCCGCCGCTCGTTGTGCTCGACCGCGACAACATGCGCGGCGACAAGACCTACCAGCTCGGCAACGTCATCTATCTCAGCACGTTCTCCAAGACGCTTGCCCCTGGTCTGCGTCTCGGCTGGATCGTTGCGCCGCCCGAAGTCATCGCCAAGCTCGTGCAGCTCAAGCAGGGCGCCGACCTTCACACCAGCACCTTCACCCAGATCGTCGCCTACGAAGTCGCCAAGGGTGGATTCCTCGAAGAGCACATCAAGACCATCCGTGCCGTCTACGGAGAACGCCGCCGCGTCATGCTCGAAGCGCTCGAAGAGTTCTTCCCACCCGAGGTCACATGGACGCATCCCCAGGGCGGACTTTTCCTCTGGGTCACGTTGCCGGAAGGAATGGACTGCCAGAAACTCTTCCGCGTCGCCGTCGAAAACAATGTCGCCTTTGTCCCCGGCGACTGCTTTTACACCGGCGAGGGCGAAGGTCTGCGCAACTTCCGCCTCAACTTCTCCGCGTCGTCTCCGGAGCGCATCCGCGAGGGTATCCGGCGCCTCTCCATCGCTGTCCGCCAGCAAATGGAGGAGCTCCACCTCGTCCCCGCTCTTGTCTGAGGACACAAAACTCCTGCGGGTAGCTCACGCAAGCGTATTACGGAGTCCCCATGTTCGCGTCCCGTTGTTAGGCGATAACATGGGGGTTCTTTCTCCCGAAACACTTCCCCATCCGTGGCTCTTTGCTTTCCTCTGTGGCCTTCGTGGTGATTCTTAGTCTTTCGCAAAAAATCGGGCGGCCCGCTTTCGGCCGCCCTTGTAACCACAGACCAAACTTGAATGCTTACCGCGCTGGCGTCCCTGCGTACGAGCCCAGGACCTTCATGTAGTTTGCTCTCTCGAACGCCGCCGGATGGGCCACGTTCTTTTGGCTCATGCTGCCCTGCATCTGTTCGATCGATTCATATTCGTGCTTCTCCAGCCATTCCTTTAGGTTGGTATTCAGCACTTTCAGATATCCAACTCCCTGTTCCAGCAGCGCCGAGGTCGTCATTGCGACCTTCGCTCCGGCCATCATCGACTTCACCACGTCTTCCGCCACGTGGACTCCGCCGGTGATTGCCATGTCTGCCTTGATCTTCCCGAACAGGATTGCTGTCCAGTGCAGCCGCAGTTTCAGTTCATTCGAGCGGCTCAGCACAAGATCGGGAACCACGTCCAGGGTTTCCAGGTCGAAGTCCGGCTGGTAGAAGCGGTTGAACATCACCAATCCGTCTGCTCCCGCCTTGTCCAGCTTCACGCCCATGTTGGCCATCGCGCTGAAGAATGCTCCGATCTTCACTGCCACCGGAATCTTCACCGTGCTCTTCACCGCCTGCACCAGTTCAACGTACATGTTCTCCACGTCGAGCGCCGTCAGCTTCGGATCGGTCGGCAGGAAGTAAACGTTCAGTTCCAGCGCGTCCGCGCCGGCCTGTTCCATGTCCTTCGCATACCGCACCCAGCCACCCTTTGACACGCCGTTCAGGCTGGCGATCACCGGGACTTTCACTGCCTTCTTCGCTTTTCGGATGTGTTCCAAATATCCATCCGGCCCGATGTTGTAATTCCCCAGGTCGGGATAGTAGTCGTTCGCCTCTGCCGAGACGCTCGACGACTCCCACAGGAAGCGGTCCAGTTCGTTGCTTTCGATCTGGATCTGTTCTTCGAAAAGCGAGTGCAGCACGATTGCCGCTGCGCCCGCATCTTCCATCCGCTTCAGGTTGTCGATCTCCTTGCACAACGGAGATGCCGACACCACCAGCGGATTCTTCAGCTTCATTCCCAGGTACTTCGTCGATAGATCAGTCATTGTTCGCTGTCCCCTTCGCTGCTGGTGTTTCGTCCTTCGCCTTCGATGCCAGCGTGGCAATCGCTCCCGCCGCGTGCATCGGTGGCATTTGCGCCAGGTACTCGTACGTCTTCCAGCGCTCATCCGCGTCACGCTGCGCTTCCTTCA